>Ga0207433_10000769_pt1 | contig 72114 bp, 46 predicted proteins | sample YelNatPaOPGAMG01_FD_187559 | JGI IMG/M metagenome (GOLD analysis project Ga0207433, IMG submission 187559) | Hot spring thermophilic microbial communities from Obsidian Pool, Yellowstone National Park, USA - OP-RAMG-01 (SPAdes) (version 3) | ecosystem: Environmental > Aquatic > Thermal springs...
GAACTCTTTGTCTATCGGAAAATGATGCATGTCTCATAACATGCATGTATACGTAATTTCTAGGCTTAACGTCTCAACGTAGCCTGAAAGTCAATAATGTGGAATGAGCATCAAAGGAACAAGATCTCTTTATTCAGAAGTATATCTCAATTTACTCCTTCGAAGATGGCGTTTTTTGCCATTTTCGTTCCCTTCGTGGCGAACACGACAGCCCTTGACCGGCAGTGGCCCGCAGGGCTGCGAGAGGTGCTGCGTAGCAGTCACGAGAGTGTTCAAGCCGCGATTCCGAAGGGAAAGAGCACCCTTAAACTCACTGTCGCAACCGATGTCAGCGCCGATCAGCAGCAGACCGAAGTCTCCAGAAAGCAGGTCGATATACTCGGTTATCACTACGACGAGATTACCGTAAACGGTAAACTCCTTTTGAAAAACTACAAGAACAAACCGGTGAAGATGAATGTTAAGAAGTCGCTTATGGGAGAGGTGTTGGAGACAAGCAGCGATGGTAAGGTCGTGAAGGTTGCTAAGAACCTTGCCGCTGTGAACCCTAATTCATTGATTGCATGGGAGTTCGGGCTTGCTCCCGGAGCCGAGAAGACACTGACTTACCAGTATAAAGTATTGACTGGGTATCTCCATTGCCGCGCCTGCAAATTGGGTAACAGTAATGTGTATACCGCATAGCATTTTGCGGAAGGAGATACGCGATGTCAGGTAAGAGGTTAGCTTTGCTGGCGTCCGTGCCGGCTATTATCGCAATGGTAGCTCTACTCGCCGTGTCTGCCTTGGCAGCGGTGAGTGTAGGGGATAAAGCTCCTAATTTCACACTCGATAGCATTAATGGCAGCGCCACTTCTCTTTCGAGTGTAACCGACAAACCGACGCTGCTGGTCTTCTGGGCAAGTTGGTGCCCTCACTGCCAGCGTGAACTACCGATGCTTCAGGATATCTATAAAGATCTGCACTCCAAAGGTATGAACGCGATGGGAGTGAGCGTTGATGATAACATCGGCAGCGCAAAGAGCTTCATTCAGAGCAGCTCCATCACGTTCCCCAACGTATACGCAGGTAATGATAAGGGAATGGGTGTAGTGCAGGATTATTCAGTCCGTGGGGTTCCCACGATATTCATCCTTGGCAAGGGTGGGGTAGTGAAGGCTAAATATGAAGGTGAAGTTGATGGGTCTACCATCCGCCAGCAGTTTGCCAAGCTCGGTGTAAAATAGCATTGTCATGGGCGGCGGTCCGTGCCGCCCACCCCCTCTAAAGCTCTTATACATTCCGCTCTTCCTCGATAAAAAAACCGAAGGTAACCAGCTGCCACCGGCGAAATGGGTATCGTGTATGCGTAATGCGCGTGGTGGAGGAAAAGAATTGACCGACGGACGAAAAGTGCTCATTACCGGTGCGGCTGGCTATATCGGATCATTTGTGCGCAAGGCCTGGCGCGACCGTTACGATCTTGTGCTGCTGGATAACAAAACGATCAAAGACCCGGGCAACGCCGACGTGTTTGAAGGCGATATCACCGATCCCGAGATCGTAAAACGCGCTTGCGAGGGTGTAGATACTGTTTTGCACCTGGCAGCGATCCCGAATATGCGCGCGACATTCGATCAACTGCTGGCTCCGAACATTATCGGCGCACATAACGTTTTTCAGGCTGCGGTAGATGCGGGCGCCAGGCGGATAGTGTTCTCATCGAGCATTCACGCGGTAGGTGGTTATCTGCCGGAGACGCAGGTGAAGTGGGATATGCCCGTGCGTCCGTGCTGTGAGTATGGGGCATCGAAATGCTATGCGGAATCGCTTCTGCGCATGCTTTCGGATTACAGGGGGATATCAGCGATAGTTATCAGAGTCGGTGGTGTATATGATTCCGATGATGAAAGTGATTGGCGCCTGAGTAAGCCTTCGATTTTGGTTAGCGAACGGGACATCACTCAACTGATCACCCGCTGCGTAGATGCGCCCGACGATATTCGCTTCGCAATTGTTCATGGTCTCTCGAATAACCGCATTAAACGGCTGGACATAACCCACACCCGCGAGCTCCTCGGCTACGAGCCTGAAGACGAACCCGGAGCAGGCCGCGAAGCTCAAGCCCCGCAGCCGCTGCATGGGTGGTAATTATGATGTAAATTGCCTGGGAATCTGCTTCTTATTACTACTGAGTTTCAGGTAATGTAGTGACAACCTGGCAAAAGGCTTCGTGCTCGATCCGAGCCGCCAGTACGTCACATCATTATGCGAAAGTCAATAAGATGGATTCCCAGGCCTGCTGAAATGTATCAGGAACAGTCAGTTGATTATTTTTCCAGATTAAGCCACTTCATCTCTTCAGCCGTCAGCTCGATATTCAGCGATGCGAGAGACTCCGTAAGCTCGTGCAGCTTCTCCGGGCCGATCAGAGCGAATGTCGGGAACGGTTGATTGAGCACGTATGCCGCTGCTATCTGCACCGGAAGCACTCCCTTCTTCGCGGCTAACTCCTTCGCGCGTTCGAGTCTGCGGAAGTTATCTTCGCTGTACCAGGAGTAGACGAGAAACTGATCGGATTCATCTCCCGCCTTTCCGCGCGCGAAGAACCCTCGCGCGAGGCTCGACCACGACATCAGCGGCATTTGTGTCTTCTTGAACCACTCCCTCGATTCCGCATCAGAAGATGAAATGCATCCGTCCCAGGGCGGATTTACCATACGCGCCAGGCTGAAGTTGTTACTCACGGCGCTGAAGCCGGCAAGGCTTTTGGATTTAGCATATTCGTTTGCTTCCTGCACGCGCTTCGTTGTCCAGTTCGATCCGCCGAATGCGCGAATGCGGCCCGCACTCCTGTGCTCATTAAGTACATCGATGAATTCGCTTACCGGTATTTCGGGATTATCGCGGTGGAGGATGTAGAGATCGATGTAATCCGTCCCCAACCTCTCCAGGCTCTCCGGAAGCTGCCTGTTGATGCCTTCAGGTGAGCACTCAGGTGTATGAGCTCCCTTACCGAGAATCACAACTTCATCTCGAATTCCGCGGTTGCGTATCCACTGCCCCAGGATCTGTTCGGACTTTCCACCGCCGTAGATATAAGCGGTATCGAAGCAGGTGCCGCCGTTGCGGAAGAATTCATCAAACATAACCGACGCGTGCGGCAGCAGATGCTGGCCTCCCGCGAGCGTCGCGCCCATAATCAGTCGCGATACGGGTTTGTTTACTCCTTCAACCCGGCCGTATTTCATCTCATTTTCCGGCTTGCGTGCGAGAGGGCGATGGTCCATGGTGGGGAAGTTCGCAGACGGTTGTTCGGCATCGTAAATCATCCCGATTGCGAGTCGCCAGCTGTCGAGGGTGCGCATATTTCCGAGCGTATCGGCCCAGCTCATCGCCGGCGGCCTGGCCTGCCGCTTTTCGATGCACTCCGCGACCACGTCCGCTTCATAGGTATAGATCCCGCGGTCGAATTTAATTATGATCTCTTCAGCCGGTTGACCGTAACGGTTTACAATGATCTTCGATTCGCCCGGTTCGCGGCCCGGGTTCCAGGGCACGGGGACAAATATATTACCCTCGCTGCCGAATATGTGCAGTGAGTTATCCTGATTGAGCTGGATTCCTGTCGCAATCTCGGCGATGATATCGCCGGGGAACTTCAGTATGGCGACCGCATAATTATCTACGCGCGTCTCACCGATTTTGCCCATTGCTTTGATGTCGATCGGCTCCGCGACATCCTTCCCCATTGCCACTCCCGCAATCAGTCTCGACATAGATGTGGTATAGCATCCCACATCGAGTATCCCACCTCCGCCGAGCGCGTTATTGAGGAGCCTTCCCTCGGGATTAAACCCGGCATGGAAGCTGAACGCGGCTTTGATAATCCGAACATCACCGATAACCCTGCTCTTAATCAGCTCGACCAGCTTCTCCGTTTGGGGATGGCAGCGATACATAAATGCTTCCATCAGGAATACATCGTTTTGCCGTGCGGCTTCGATCACCGCCATAGCTTCGGGGTAGTTCAGGGTGATTGGTTTTTCGCAGAGGATATGCTTCCCCGCTTCGGCAGCTTTAATCGCCCATTCCGCATGCATCGGATGCGGGGTCGAGATGTAAACAGCCTGCACATCGGGGTCCGCGAGCAGGGCTTCGTAGCTGGGATAACGACGAGGGACGTTAAACTCATCACCGAACGCATCGGCGGTTGCTTGTGAACGGCTGCCGATCGCGATCAGCTCACCGGTAGTCGAAGGGGCTAATCCGCGTGCGAACGCCTTAGCGATAGCGCCGGCGCCTATAATGCCCCATGCGAGTTTGCTCATATCACAGATCCTTCCTCTATCGATAGTGGTTGGGGAGAGGATAGCAAAAGCGAGCCCGCAGGTCAACCCATAAAGACAACAAGCCCGGCATTTTTTATGCCGGGCTGTTTGGATCTCAATTCATAATGCCAGGTCGGAACTATTTGATCCGCGTTATATTCATCTGCATACTGACGGTAAGGTTTATGTTCTTCGTCGACGATGAGGCGGATTCGTTTTTGTTGTTGGGCAGGCCGATGATCACTTTTGCTGTCAGATCACCGCCGCCTCTCACCATCTTGCCGGCATTCGGCGAGAACAGAAACTGCATATCGCCGGTGATGTTGACCGTTCCGTTGATCTGCGACATTTGCGCCGACTGCTCGGGGCTCATATTCGATGTGCCTGCCATCGCCTTCATTACATCACCGAGGTTGATCTTGCCTGCGAATGCCTGCCTGATTCTTGCGTTCTTCTCCTGACCGGAGCCCTCAAGGCCTACCAGCGTGGAACTGACGCTGAGCTTGCTTCCGCCGAACGGCATTGGGGCATCCTGGGTCCACTTTTGCCCTACATCCACGGGTCCGCTCGGGAATAAAATCTGCCGGGAAGCTCCATTCAGCAGCCCGGAGAAGTCCATGTTCTGCAGGCTGGAGCTTACCATATCGCTGTCTTCGCCCTCCGATGAAGTTATCTGGCCCTGCTTCGACATCACTACAACTTTGGTGCTGCCCTTAGCGTTACCCGATGATACGTTCTTGCCTCCCTCGCTCATTGCGGGAGCGCTGGTAGACACCTCGATCTTTGCCGATCCATCCGGGAGGACCTCGAGTGTTTTGTATGTAATTGTCATCTCAGTCCTGGCGGATGCCGGCGCGGAAGCAGCAGCCATTTGCGGCGCTGCCACGCTCATCGTCATGGCCACCTTATACGCATTAACCTCCCCCTGCTTGAACTTATACTCCAGTGCAATCGGCTCAGCGATCACACAAGCCGCTGCCGAGATTAGTATTGCAACTACTAAAAATACTCTCAGAAAGCTTCTCATACCTACCTCCATTAGATATCAGTATATTACAGCGAAGAGGCGAATGGGTAATTTTGAATTATGAATTCTTAATTTTGAATAGGCATGGGTGGTTGTCTATACCTATTCCCTGTTACCTACCCTTTCTATCTTTCGGCCTTTCGCGTCAAAGAAGACTATCACTGCTGATCAGACCACCGCCGTACAAGTATTCAAAATTAAAAATTAAGAATTGAGAATTAATCCCTTCCCCCTCTCTGCTCACGAAAAAGCCCGTGATGTCTTCAGGATACCACGGGCTTTTTTGCAGTATATGCGCAGTTTAGTTGCTTGTCAATAAAATACTATGCTGTCTTATGAGCCTGGCGCAGGGTTTTCATTTCCTGGCGCTGCTCGGGGGTAAGAACATTCATCACCTTCGCGCGGGTGTCCTTGCGGAGTTCCTGCAGTTTCGCTTTCTTCGCGTCCTTGCTGAGGGTGGTATCGGTCCTGATAGCTTTGGCCTGCTGTCTCGCGTCTTGGGTGATGCTCTTGATGTTGGCTTTCTGATCCGCGGTCAAACCGAGCTTCTTAGCCATCCACTGCATTCTCATAGCAGCCATTTTCCTGCGAGCTTTCGCCCACACAGCAGGGGCTTTGCGCTGCTGTTCAGGGGTAAGCACGGACATAATCGAGCTCTTGAGCTGCTTGCGAAGGTCCTTGATCTTTGCGATTTTCTGGTCCTTAGGCAGGTTGGACTCATGAACGCCCTTCACATCGGTGCGAAACTGCTTCAACATCGGTTTGATCTGGCTGATCTGGTCCTGAGTAAGGCCCAGTTCCTTTATGACCTGACGCATAATTGGCTGATTATGCCGTTTGCCGCCGAATGTGCCCTGCGCATTTTGTGCCATGGCTGCGGCGCTGATGACGAATATGGCGATAAGCGCCACTGCAAACAATTTGAGCTTCATTCTTTCTATACTCCTATAACGTGTCGCTTAGGAAATTGCTTCTGAAACATCAGACGAAGCAGTGACGTTGTGGTTACAGGTTGACAACTATACCAGTTCGCATGGCGTAGAAACCTCCGGCAAACGGCAATAATGAATCGGGATCGCTAAACCTAAATAGAGTTCAATCTGCTTCCTCTCCCCTGGCGGGAAAGAACTGGGGTGAGGGGGAAAGCTTACAATTCTTAGCGCACCTTAAGTATGTAAGCCAGAGCGATCGGGATAACTGTGGGAGGGAAATTATGGATGCTGAGGAATTTTTGAAACGAGTTAGCGTTAGAGCGGGCATTCACAACCGGGACCAGACGCGCGCCGCCACCCGGGCTGTGTTCCAGACGCTGCGAGCCCGGATACTACATGAGATGGGTGATAATGTAGTCGCCCAGCTCCCGGGTGGACTTAAGGAACTCTGGGAATCGGGCCTGATCAGCCATGCGGCAAGGTCGGTTATCGGGTTTGAGCGGATGGACCTCGAGGAGTTCATCGAGCGTATACAGAATGATCCGGCTCTCAGGAACATTGCGAATGCCCGCGATGTGACATGCGCTGTCTTTACCACGCTCCGCGAGCAGATCACACCGGGTGCGGCGCAGAAGCTGGCAAGCGAGCTGCCGGAAGATATCCGCGCTTTCTGGCAAAGCTGCACACCTGAAACCACCCCTGAGGAAAGACCACGCCGCGAACCGGCTGCGGCTTCGGAGGAAATGCAGGGAGAGGTACCGGTGTTGGGGCCGGAGTATGACGTTCCCACCGGCGCGGATATAGAAACCGGCGCTCCACAGACTGCTCTACCGAGGATGAACCCGCCCGAAGGCCAGTATGGCTCCGAGGGAATCGGCCCATCCGCCGCCATCGTTTTCCGGTCGGACGATCAGATCGAATCCGAAGTCGAGGATCTTTTAGACGCTAACGATGAAATAGACGCATCGACTATCGATGTAGAAGTCCACCAGGGCAAAGTGCTTCTAAGAGGAGCCGTCCGAAGTGCCGACGAGCGTCAGATCGCAGAACATATAGCGCGAGAAGCAATAGGAACGATCGAAGTGATCGACGAGCTCGATGTGGAAAACGAATAGCCACGAGATTAATATCTGATGAATTGGAGCCCCGCCGAATTATTGACGGGGCTTATTTCTGTGTTAAACACAACCCAATCAATTCCCCACATCCGCCGTAGCCAGGCATTCGACCGTGTCGGCTGCCCCGTAGTAGATCTTCACCTCGCCGCTTTCTTTGAGGATCATCCCGCCGGGGAAAATGATATCATTTCTGAACCTGCCTTCAGTCTCGTATGAAGCTTCCGGTGCGATCAGCGGTTCTTTGCTTATTTCGATCACTTTCTCCGGGCTAAGATTGAGTATCATTATGCCTGCGGTGTAGCGCTTTTGCCAGGTCGATTCCCAGCCGTTTTTACCCCTTGCGGGGTCGACATCCACCACATGGAAAGTCGTAAGCCATCCGTTTCGAGTCTTTATCGGAGGAGCGGCGGGCCCGATCTTGCTATTCGCAAACAGGACATGATCCGAACCGAGCACGATCCGCGAGTTTCCCCAGTATTTCATATCAGGCGAGTCGGAGACCCATATATCGAACGGGCTCCCACTGCGACCATAACTCGAAAACGGCCGCTCGAGTCTGAAGAAGTGACCGCCGATCTTCTCGGAGAAGAGGACCAGGTTGCGGTTGTCTGGGATGGTCATGCTCAGGATTTCGAATTTATCGAAGTCATCGGTGACCGCTATTCCTCCGCGCAGGCCGTGGCGGGTGGTGGCGGCGAAGCAGATGTAGCATCTGCCATCGACTACCGTGAACCTCGGATCATACACCCCCGTTATCTCTTCTTCTTTGACACGAACCACGGTTCGGGCTCCACATCCCAGCTCAAACCGTCATCGCTGCAGGCAAGACCAAGGTTAGTCCCGGTAAGGCGTTCCTCTCCCTCGGGGCCATAGTCGTTGCGAAAGAGCATCACATACCTGGCCCTAAACTTTGGCACTCCGGCATTAAAGGCCAGTTTCGAGGGATATGGAACATCCTTAGCCGATAGCACCGGATTTCCATCATACCGCTTGATAACCGGGCTAGATTTAAGCTCACCGATAACAGGTCTTCCCAATATGCTTGCTCCTGTTTACATTAATTATAGATCTACTGTAACATTCCCATAGCAGACTCCACTTAATTACTGAAACTGAGTGACCCATATCTTCTCTTTAATATCGGGTAAATAGACCACAGAGGCGCGGCCTTTTCAGTCAGGGAGGGATCGCGATGCTAAAGGCAGGCATCGTGTTGACCATATTGCTCGTGGCTGCGCCGGCTATAGCGCGTTCTCACACGGATCCGGCTCCCGTGACGGCGTGCCCGCAGTGCCCGTTATCTCCGCAGGTGCTGACTGTGGACCCCGGGCCTGTTCCCGCTATCGAAAACTTCTGGGGCAGCCAGTTCGACTGGGCTTATATGCTCGCGATGTATCAGCAGAACCGTGATATACAGCTTATCGCGGCAATGGGTAATGAGCTTTCCTGTGACCCCACTATGCGCGAGTTCTCTCGCAAAATTATCCTCGAACGGGGTGACATGAACACCAATCTGAAAAACTGGTATTTCATCTACTTCGATCGTATAATGCCCAATCCGCCTCCGCGGCGGGCCGAAGCGCTCGTATGCATGCTCAGAGGGCTCAGCCCGGCGGAGTTCAATTGCACGTATTCAGCGGTGATGATAGGCCTTTTGCGTCAGTCTCAGGACGCCGCCGATTGGGCTATCGATAAATCCACGATCCTTGAACTCCGAGATCAGGCTCGTGTTACCTACAGGACGAACCAGAACGAAGCAGACGCCTTTACTCGCTGGCGCCAGACCGGCTCGCTGGGTTTGCGGAGGAAGTAAATAAAAAATGCCGGGCAGTAATACCGCCCGGCATTCTGTCTTCTTTGGTTGCTTCTACCGCGCTATATTCACAACATCCGCATCGCTGCGCGGGCGCAGGACGGGATAGTTAGTGCCGCTTACTGATTCGGATCCGCTGATGCCGGTGACTACAACCACATCGTTTACCGATGGCAGCGTGAGGCCATCCGCCGCGACTTTTATGCCGGTCTTGCCGTCAGCCGCCGCGATAGCTGATCCATCATCGATCCAGAACGCATCGGCACTGACATCCGTCACGACTCCCCACGCCTTCACGAGCAGTCCCGTATTAGCGGCTCCGGTGAGCGGTCCGCCCACCGAGCGATTAATGATCCCCAGCGGGAGCGGCGCTGCGCCGTTTGTCAGCGGTGTCACGATCGCGTTCTGCAGCACCCTCTCGCCGCCGACCGTAGCGAGGACACCACTTACGTTCACCATGCTTCCGACCGCGGCCGATTGGGTCCCGAGCACCTTCATTCCGCACACGCGGTTAATGTCCTGCACGTAGAAACCGTTCGTCAGGACCGCGCTCACCACCACTCCATTCACTCCGCAAACTGTTCCGTCCGCTGCGCCCTTGAGCTGACCCAGCGAGGCAGCCGCGGTTGTGAATGTGCAATCGTCCGACACCGAAGCATTCTTGCCTGATGCTGACGATGTGACCTTGAAGTGATAGGTCGTGCCGGGGGTAAGACCGGTTAGCGTGATAGAATGGGTCTTGACGGTGCTCGCATCGCTTGCCGACGATCCGTAGTTGGTATCCGGGCCGTAGTCCACGAGCGAGCCGGAAGAAACATCAGTCTTCCATGTAATCGCAGCCGTGCTTGTGGTTACCGCGCTCACATCAGGCCCACTCAGCCTTTGCACGGTCCCCTGCACTCCATATTTTACGTCGTCGTAGTAGTAGCTGCCTGTGCCTGCGGCCGAAGCGTTAGCAGAGCCGATGGTCATGCAAGTGAACGGCAGCCACATGATCGGAACGTTATCCGCGCCTCTCACTCCATCGACCGACCAGCACGCAAGTCCCCTGCCAGGGTAGATCGTGTTGGTGTTATCGCCGGTAACGTCGATCCGCATCGTGTGCCATCCGGCTTTCCTTGGGCCACCCATATCGAACCATCCCTGATATGTCCCGCCGAGGCCGTAAGCCGAACGCGCGTTGTAGTTGGTTGTGTTGAACCCGGACTGATTATAGTTGCAGCCGGCGACCAGCAGTTCCTGCAGCGTGCCGGAATGTCCACCGCCGGAGTAGTTTCTGATCGTTGCCCAGTGTTTTACGTTCGTGGCTCCCGCGGGATCGTAGAATTTGAACTCATAGAATGTGCCTATCGATATCTGCGACTGAGCGCTGGGGATATCATGCACGGAAATAAGCCCTGATGCGGTCTCTTCAGCCGAGTGAGTCGGGCTGAATGACTGCGCTGCCGACCAGTTCGTGGTAGTGTAACCCGGCATCACAGGCCAGACCGCCGCAAACGAAGCCTGGCTAGTGTAGCTCTCCATATTATCGGAGAAGAGCACCGTATCGCCGATACCGTAGGTCCTGCCTGTCGCCGGGGCGCTGAGGTTTGATTCGTTTCCGGCTGAATCCAGAGCGCTGATCTGATAGGTATGAGCCGATCCGTTCGCGAGGCCGGTATCAGCGAATGATGCGGCGGTCACTGCGCCGACCAGCGTTCCATCGCGGAATATTTTATATGACACTACACCGATGTTGTCCCACGATGGATTCCATGTTATGTTGATCTGGCTGCCGGTGACGCCTACTGCCGAAACACCAGTCGGAGCGGATGGAGGAGTCGCATCGCTGAGGGTGGTTGCCGTAACCGGGTCGCACTTCGCCGACTCATTTCCCGCGCCGTCATAAGCCAGGATCTGATAAGTATACGCGGTGTTCGGCTGCAGACCTGAGTCTAAATATGATGTAGACTTTGCAGAGCCGATAAATGTCCCATTCCTGAAGACCTTATAGCCCGCTACTCCGAAATCATCGGTCGAAGCGGTCCATGTGAGCTTCATCTGCCCCGAGCTTTCCGGTGTGGCTGCAAAGTTCGTCGGGACGCTGGGCGGGGTGGTGTCTTCGGATGTATCCACTACCTGCACCAGCTGGCTTACGGTCGGTCCGAACCATGCAATTCCCTCTCGCGTCATTCTCCAACTGGTCTGATACGGCCCGAGCACTGTCGGAGCTGTGAGATCGAAGGTGAATGTGACGGTCTGGGTCGGTCCTACCTCGCCGGAAATTATCTGCTTTGTCTGGGTTGTGAACGGATCAGCGCCGCTTACAGCCTCGAGCCTGAACTTCTGAGCCTCGTTCCAGAGCACACCATGGTTCAGCAGCGTGATATGCGCCGTAACCGTCTGCCCCGCTATCATCTTCGTGGGAATGTCGGAGCTTATGAGATCGCAGGAATAGTAGTCATAAGTCGGCGTCACGCCAAAGAAGTCGCATACTCCCTTGTAAGCAGCCCACATAGTGGTCGATTGGAAGAAGTGATCCTGAAGGTATCGCGCGTCCCTGCCGCAGTTATCGTGGAACGCAAGCTCCAACAGGGCGGTAGGACGATTAGCGAGCTGGGTCTCCTTATATGCGCCGTTAGCGTCCAGGACTCCGCGGTTCACCCACGTGCTGTCCGTATATTTCGTGCGGATAGAATCCAGAACCGACGCGCTGATTGCCGATGCGAGGTTCTTGCTCGATGTCCACCAGGGCTGATGGATCGTCTGCGTGCCCTCGTAATAGATTTCCGTGCCGGTAGCGACACCATCGAATGCATTGGTGTGAAGCCCGACCAGAATGTCGGTATTATCATAGTTCGAAGCCATCGCCCTGGCTTGAACATTATCATAATATTCGTCATCGCCCGACCCGAGGACGGGATCGTTTGTGTAACTGGCGTAAACACTGGCGGGATAGCCCTGGTTCTGCAGCCAGTATGAAGCCGACATATGCCACCACGGTTCCCCTGTGAGCATGCAGGTACCTGCGTTCTTGTCCAGGCATCTATAAGCCTTTACGATCGCGCCGTCCTGCGCAAGGTAGGTGTAAAGAAAAGCGGCGATGTCGATATTGTGCCAGTCCTCCATTGTGAGCGGCGCGCAGGTCTGCGGGCGCTCATAGACCCAGCCCGTACCGGGTCCCCGCCAGTCCATTCCGTGTCCTGGAGATATACCGACAGATTTGCCTGTCAGCGCGCCGGCCATACACGACACAGGCGACAGGATCGCCAGCGCCAGCAGCACGCCGACAAGTACATAAATAATCCGTGTGTTCATGTGAAGTCCCCCTCAATAAGTGGATAAGTGCCCGGCAACTGCGGTTCGATTCTATCGAATTCGCCGGAGCTGAGGATATTATAGTCAGTGTATGTAAGGTTGTTGGCGCCGTCAATAGGTAATAATACTTGGTTGTCGATAGTTGGATCTATATAATGGTTTCAGCGCCTTAGCGCAGTCACTGTTCCATCCATCGACGGCACGATGAGCAAGTCCTGCCACACTGTTTCACCACCAAAGAGATAGCCTTCGCCGGTGGAATAAGCCCACAGGCTCTTTCCCGTGCCGGCATCGAGGCATGTGACATCGCCATGAAGACCGGATATGAATACTTTCCCATCTGCCGCCACAGGTTTACCGCTGACCACAAGCGTCCCTACTGATCCATGCCAGATCTCCTTGCCATCTGCAACAGACATACAATACACATCGCCATTACCTGCGACGGTGTAGAAACGGTCTCCGTCGATGCAGGGGCTGTTGAAGCCGCAATCGGATTTGCCGGGGTTGCGGCGGCTCCAGAGAATGTGTCCGTTACGGGCATTCAGGCAATAGATATCCGCGTCCTCCGGCTTATAAGGCGTCACATTGGCGATAACTCGCTCTCCATCAGTGATCGGGTCAGAGTTGGCAGTGGAGAAATAGAAGCTGATACCGATGGGGGTCTTCCAGCGCTCCTTGCCGTTTTTAATATCCAGAGCATAAAAGTTCTTATCCCATGCGCCGAAGAGCACGGCTCCATTCAATACAACAGGAACGACCTGGGTTTCTCGATCCATGGGATATTTCCATCGAAGCTTCCCGGATGCCGCAGCGAGAGCATAATATGCCGGTTCTCCGGAGCCGATCAGGATTTCTCCATCGATGACAGCGGGCGAAGCCAGGATCGGGCCGCCTGTAAGGTATTCCCACTTCTGCTCGCCCGTCCGCGCATCGAGCCCGACTATTCGGCCATCAGTTGTGCCCAGGTATGCATAATCGCCCTTTACAACTACCTCGCTTACAACATCGGAACCGAGGCTTCGCCGCCAGATTTCTTTGCCCGTTCGAGCGTCCAGGCAGTATACATCACCGCCGAGAGTCCCGAAATAAAGACGATCACCCGCAGCCCGGATGCCTCGTTCCACTCCTCCTGATACGTGTGCGTGCCACACCTCGCGCGATTTGCCGTTCAATCGTACCAGTGCGGAATCGGACCATTCCATGCCGTCGGTGTCCTTCGCTGTCACGGTTACGGTGTGCCAGCCCGGTGTGCCTTCGAACTTAATTGTCGTATCGCAGATGCCGTCAGCATCGGGAGTGACGGGACGGCTGTCCGCATCGATCGAACACTCGAACATGCGTCCCTGAACTGCAGGACCGACCATCGCGCGGATGTGAACGTCACCCTCGGTCGTCTGGTTAGCGCGGGGGCTGAGCAGTGTAATCGGGTTCGCCGGGGCATGCAGTGGGATCTCGATATCCGGCTTGGGTTCGCTTCCCACCGACTTGGTAATGCTGCGGATGGTGCTTTCGTTGACTTCGAGAATTCTATATCCGCCAACATCATTCATCGCGCCTTTTACCATCTGGAAGATAGTACCATTACGCTTCCACGTTCTGAATCGGTGACCGTGCCCGACCAGGATCAAAGGCACATTGTAAGGTCTGATCGCGCGGAGTAGTTCCGGCTCGTCGGGGATGAATCCCGGGCAGTGGTGATAGAAAAGTATAGTGGGTGTGTTTCGCCCAGCCTTATCGAGATCTTTCTTGAGCCATGTGAGCTCGTTTTGGTCCAGGGTTCCGTGGTGCTGGAGCCAGATGGTGCTGTCCATCGCGACAAAATGCACGCCGCCATAGGAAAAGCTGTAGTGATCTTCCTGGTTCAAGACTTTATGCAGCGCGAACTTGCCCCAGTGCGACCATTTTGTCTCGTGGTTTCCCGCGACGTTATACACAGGCATCTTGAACTTGGAGATTATCCCGCTGTAGCGCTCCCAGTCTCGGGGGAGCCCGGTTTCTGTCTCATCCCCGGTCATCAAAACGAACGCGGGTTGTGGGTTCATCGCATTAACCTCGGCGACGATCGCTTCCAGGTTCCTCGCCGGATTAACCGAGCCGGTAATGTGAGTATCGGATATGTGTATGAATGTGAATGGCGCCGCCGAAGCGCAGGCTGCGGCGAGCATTATAAGAATCGATAAGAACGTAAAGAGCCTTAGTATGCGGGTCATGTTCAATCTCCGTATATGCGATATGAAGTGCAATCATATCAGGCATTATACCTGGCTCTACGCTTTACCTGCTTATTGCCGATACGGATAGAAAAGCAGGACACCTTGCCATACATGCCGAATATGAACTTCAATCCATGTGAGGATGGTGAGACCGATGCGCCCCGTTAGCTATGTGAACTTTCATCGCGGAGGATCGTTAAGATGCGAGACCCTGGTGCTCACTTGCATAGACTTTCGGTTTCGAAAGCAGGTTGCGGAATTGTTGATGCATGCGGGTTATCGTGATTTCGATATCCTTGCGCTGCCGGGAGCGTCTCATGCTCTTGTGCGGAATGAGAGCCGGGATACGGCGCTGAATAGTATCGAACTTTCCGTGCGGCTGCACGGAGTGAAACGGCTTATTATTGTGGATCACGAGGACTGCGGTACCTGCGGCGGAAGCGCGGCATTCCATTCCACAGAGGAAGAAGAAAAATTCCACACAAGCTCGCTTCAAAGCGCGGTTAAGCTCGTGCACGCGAAATTTCCTCACCTGGAAGTTATCGCCACATATATGGACTGGCAGCAGATCAGGCAGGTAGTTTGATCAGCCTTTAACGGTCCATACGCGCTGGGTGTGGCCTTTTACATACTTGCCATCCTTGCGATAATAGCCGGGGATGTAGATAAGTTTACTGCTGACGCGCGATTTGTAGGCGTGCTGGTAAGGGTTATATACGCGGGCGTAGTACCTGGCGTTGTTCTTTGGCGGAGCCGGATAGCGCATCGGTGAGTATGACTGTCGTGGGACAGCCGCCGATTGTTTTGCCGCTTTTGGTTTATTTGTCGATTTGGCTGCCGGCTTGCTTTGCGATGTGGTATCGCTCGAGCTGTCCTGTGATTTATCCTGCGACTTAGCCTGATCCGCTTTTGCAGTTTTATCCTTGGATTGAGTCTTATCCGCGGGCTTTGCAGCCGCCTTCTTCAACGCCGCCAGTTCCTGCGATTTCGCGGCCAGGCATGCGGGGGTTGAGCTGTTGGGGTGATAGGTCAGAGCGAGAGCAAGTTCCTTTTCGGCATCATCGATCTTGCCCTGGTCCTGCAGGTCGCATGTGTTTAAGAAGTGAGCATAAGCCTCGCGGGCATCGCTTGACAGAGTCTTCGCGGTAGTTAAAAGCCGCTTGGTTGTGAATTCGCTGTCCGGCTTGAGCCTGAGCGTTGTTTCCCACTCGACTATTGCCGTCAACGCATCGCCCGATTTCAGCGCCTCTTCGCCTGCGAGGTAATGGGTACGGGCTTTGAGCTCGTTGCTTTGAGATAATGAAACGGAAGTAGAAGTGTCGGTTGGTTGATCCGCTCGGGCTCCGGCTGCCATCATACAGCAAGCCGCCAATACTACCGGCATAAGCCATCTAATGATCGAAACCGGTCTGTTCGCGCTCACGAACGTCACTCTCCTCTCCATACTACGCAGAGAAGCTCATGTGAAGCTAAATTAATGATGAGCCTCATGTTGGATTATATGATCGGAAAGATTCGTTGTCAATTGGAATAAACCAGCCGAATCTACTCGCTATCCGGCGGCGGCCCGATCTTACGCATATACGCGATCCACTCGCTCGGTCCGCGTTCCTCAATCTTCCACTCGAACTCGCCTTTGTGCTGAGCTATGAACTCCTCCTTGATCGTATCCGGGTCCTCATCATCCAGCAGTTCCAGTGTATCTCCTACCTCGAGCTCTCTCCATGTTTCGAGCAGTTTAGGCTGAGCCTCCTGTGCTTCGAGCCCTCTCACATCAACTTTAACCGACTGTGCCATAATAACATTCCCTCCGTAACTATTGTTCCCACCATGCTTCTAATGAGTTTCATATAGTGATGCAATGTACTGCCAGATCAGATTGTGTGCGAAACCTTTTGCCGGATTGTTACTACACTACCTGAAACTCAGTAATGAGTTTCATATAGTGATGCAATATACTGCCAGATCAGATTGTGTGCGAAACCTTCTGCCGGATTGTTACTACACTACCTGAAACTCAGTAATCACATCGGGAAGGCGCCTGCTATTTCTTCCCGTCAGGCCTTAACTCCAAGCCTTCTTTGTGGATGGCTGCGATGATCTCGGGTGAGACTTTCGGCTTGCGATCATAAGTCAGGTAGCCGTTTACCTCGCCCTCCACATCATACAGCTGAACATAAGAAAATCCGGCGCATTCCGGTTCAGCCATCAGAGCCAGGAAGAAATCGCGATACAACTTCAAATACTCATCGACATTAGCGATAGGCCCCGCGCCGTAAGCTTGCCAACTGCCTATCGGCGGTAATGTCTCTATCCGCCAGTTCCCGGTCTCGCTGATAATCACGGGCTGACCCTTGTGCCGGAAGCCTTCCGCAAAAGCTGGACGATCGGGCCATGCGGGGAAATTGCCGGTCTTCGCTATGCTCTCGCGCCAATCCCGCCACCATCTCCTGCAATCCTCGCCATCGCTGGGGTTGACGTGCAGGTCGGTTATATCGGTCTCCGTGTGGAAGTATCCGCTGGTGTCAATTACAGGCAAAGTCGGATCGAGTTCCTTGGTAAATTTATAAAGGTCTACCTGCGCCTGGTGCACGTTTGGATCCAGCGATCTTCGTTCATTGGTAGGAACCCAGGTGATGATGCAGGGGTGGTTTATGTCGCGCTTGACACATTCGCTCCACTGGCGCGTCAGCTCATCATCGATATCCGATCTCCAATCAGGCATCTCCTCCCAGATCGTGAGCCCCAGCTTATCGCACCAGTAGTGGAACCGCGGTTCAGCGATTATCTGGTGTTTACGAACGTTATTGAGGCCATAGCGCCTGGACCATTCCACATCTTTGCGCAGCGCGTCATCGGTGGGCGGAGTATACAGGCTCTGCGGATAATAACCCTGGTCGAGGGCGGAGATAATGAAAAATGGCTTGTTATTCAGGTAGACCATGCCGTCTTCGATCGTCACACGGCGAAGACCGAAATATGTGCGGACGCTGTCGATCTCGGCGCCGGTGGAATCGATGAGCTTGAGGTCGAGATCATAAAGTGCGGGGCTTTCAGGTGACCATGGCTTCGGGTCGGGGACTGTGAACGTTATTTCGGCTGTATCGCCGGCAACCGGCGTGCTCTGTCCCGCAACTTCATTACCATCGAAGTATGCCGTAGCTGCAAGGCGTAAACCGGCTGCGTTTCCATCGACGGAAGCTCGAATACGCACATCGCCCGTAACAGGGTCGCCGGTTAAGGTCCAGTTAGGAATATAAGTGTTGCCAACATGCTCCAGCCATACCGTCTGCCAAATCCCGGTCACGCGCATATAGTGGCAGCCGGTAGGGTATCTTTCCGGCGCCTGCTTACCACTCGGCTTAGTCTCTTTGGAATCGTCTTCGACTTTCAGCACGAGCCTGTTGCCGGTCTGTTTAAGCGCCTGCGTAATATCGAATGAGAAGGAATCGTAACCGCCGACGTGCCGGCCCAGGAAATCGCCGTTAAGCCAGACATCGGTCCGGTAGTCTACGGCTCCGAAGTGGAGCAGTACCCGGCAATCGCGAAGATTCTCAGGCAGGTCGAATGTTCGCGCGTACCAGCATACATTGTGATAATCCTCATCATACACCCCGCTCAACTGGCTTTCGGGGCAAAACGGCACTATAATCTGCGAACTCAGCCCCCGCCCGATTTGCCAGGCTTCTCGCGTGCCCTTGTCATCGGGATCAAAAGCAAACTCCCAAATGCCGTTAAGGTTACTCCAGTTCGAGCGATAAGAATCAGGCCGCGGGTGCTCGGAGCGCGGGATCTGACCCAATTCGTTAATAATTGAGTCGATTGATCTGTAGGTGAACAGCTTCTCCTCTGACAATTGTGATGTTCCTCTCTTCTCATGCAAGCGGCAAATATCGTGTTGCCATTATAACACTTTGAATTAAGGAACCCACGCTCAGCTCGTTCTACTACAATTTGAAAATGGTTAAGACTCCAAAATTTTTCGCGCCTCTCGAATCTGCCGGGCAACTTCATCAGCCGCCGTTCCCCCCATAGCGCCGCGCGCCGCGGTGCTGGCTTCCACGGTTAACATCGAGGCGATATTCTCCGGCGCTTGCGGAGCGAATCGGCGGATTTCTTCGAGAGTCAGATCGGTGAGCTCTTTACCGTTCTTTACGCAATAAGCCACCAGCGAGCCGACCTGTTCGTGAGCCGTTCTAAACGGGACCGACTCTCTCACCAGAGCATCCGCAAGGTCCGTAGCTGTGGAGAACGCTTCCCCCGCGGCTTTATACATTCGCTCGGTGTTGAACTTCGCGGTGGAGAGCATAAGAGCAAAGACTTCGAGCGAGAGGCTGACCGTGTCTACCGCGTCGAAAATCTGTTCCTTATCTTCCTGCAGGTCCCGATTATAGGCGAGTGGGAGCCCCTTCTGGAGGGTGAGGATAGCCATCAGGTCCCCGAAGACTCGGGCGCTTTTCGCGCGGGTGAGCTCTGCTACATCCGGGTTTTTCTTCTGAGGCATAATAGATGAACCCGTGGTGACCGAGTCGTCCAGTTCCACAAAACCGAACTCAGAAGTATTCCATATAATAAGCTCTTCCGCGAATCGGGAGAGATGGGTCATGACAATAGCCGAGCAAGCCAGGAATTCTGAAGCCCAGTCCCTGTCTGCGACCGAATCGATACTGTTCTGAGAAACCGCCTCGAATTCCAGTTCCCTGGCCACGAATTCCCGGTCGATGGGGAATGTGGTCCCCGCCAGCGCCCCGGAGCCGAGCACGAGCGTATTAAGCCGCTTGCGGCAGTCCGAGAACCGGCCGAAATCGCGTTCCAGCATCCAGAAATATGCCATGAGATGATGCCCAAGGAGCACTGGCTGCGCGTGCTGGAGGTGGGTGTAGCCCGGGAGGATAACCTCCGCGTTCTTCTCCGCCTGCTCCAGGATCGTTTGCTGCAGCGCGCGAATAAGCTCGGAAATGCCGTCCACGGCTTCGCGCAGGTAGAGCCGGACGTCCGTTGCGACCTGGTCGTTGCGGCTGCGGGCGGTATGCAGTCTGCCCGCCGGCTCGCCGATGCGCTCGGAAAGGAGCTTTTCGACATTCATATGCACGTCTTCGAGGGAGGGATCGAACTCGATTTTCCCCGCCTGGTAGTCCGCGAGGACGGATTTGAGACCCTCAACGATAGCGCCGGCGTCTGCCTCTGAAATGATGCCGCACTTGCCGAGCATTGTAGCGTGCGCGATAGAGCCGCGGATGTCTTGCTCGATGAGCCTGCAGTCATACGATATGGATTCCGTGAAAGCCTCCACGGTTTGATGCATTGCCTTTTGGAACCTGCCGCCCCAGAGTTTCTTTGTCAACTTATATTCTCCGAATGTAATTCTATTAGCTTATTAGCCGTGGATGGCCTGGAAGCCTTCTTTGGGAGGAGTGATGGGGATATATGAGCGCTGGCATGAAAGAGGGTATAAGGAATCATACCATGACAAAGTCGCCGAATGTGCTGGCAATCGATGGTGGGGGGATTCGGGCGATTATCCCTGCTCTGATACTGGCGGAGATCGAGCGCCGGACCCATACCTTGCCATAAACTATTCGATTTAATCAGTGGGACTTCGGGTGGGTCGGTGGTGGCGCTGGGGGTGGCGAGTAATGAGCAGCGGTCGGCAGAGGAGATTGCTCAGTTTCTAAGGATAAATGGCCGGCGGATATTCGCTCGACCTCTGTTTCACAGAATCTGGGGGCTCTTTGGGATAATAAGAGCAAAATATCCTGATAAAGGATTGGAGAAAGCGCTGCGGCAGCTGTTTGTGAATGTACGTCTGCAAGATGCTTTGACCGATGTGCTCATACCCTGTTTCGACCTGGTAGATTATAAGCCGATTTACTTCACGAGGGCTGGTTATGGAGGTGAAGTGCTTGTAAGGACTGCCGCGCATGCTTCGTTTGCTGCTTCGATATTCTTTCCTCCGGTTCAGTGCGAGTTCGGTGAGCCCGCTAGACGTCATGTGCTTCTAGATGCGGGGCTGTTTGTGAATGATCCGGCTCTTTTGGCATTTATTGAGGCTATTCATCTATTTGTGGAAGCTGATGATGTGTTCGTTCTTTCGCTGGGAACGGGACGGATGGAACTGAGCTCGAGCCAGCTGAGTCATCGGGGCTGGGGCCTGGAGCAGATGTGGGGACCTGTGCAGGGGTTGTTGATAGATGGGCAGAGCGATGTGACAAGGCTTTATCTCGAGGCGATAGCTAAGGCTCGTGGGAAGGGGGAGGAGAATTTATTCGTAAGGATGCAACCCGGCTTGGCGGAGAATGACTGCGTAATGGATGATGTGTCGCGAGAGCATTTAGATAAACTTACCCAGGTCGCGGAGCAGTATATTAAAGAGAATGATTCGCTGCTGACAGATATCTGTGGGCGGATTTTAGAGAGGAATGGAGCATTTTAGATTTTGTATTGAGTAGGGAGTAATGAGTAGTGGTTGTAGGTGAAGGTCTGTACTGGTACAGGTACCATAGAGATAGCCGCTAGTGCTGAGTAGGCCTGTCCTGGCTATAGATTGTAGGTCAGATAAAGCGCCGGATGCGGCGCACTCCAAAAGCGCTTCGCTTGTCATTGGTGGTTTTACTGAAAAGACCATCATAACGCTTAGTGCCACCTGAGATAATTTATGAGGTGGATCTAAAGATATATCCTTGACATTGGCTTTACTCTCGCGTTATGGTGTTAGCAGGCTTTGTTACTGAAGCGCATTAGGAAAGCGAGGATAACGATTGTGGCTTCCACGGATAGCTACCTGCTTTATAAGGATTCCAATAAGCCTGTCGAGCACAGGGTCGAGGATTTGATTGGGCGGATGACGCTCGAAGAGAAGGTCGCGCAGCTTGCGTCGAGTTATATGGACTCGGTTACCGACTCGGGTGAGTTTAACGAGACCAAGATGGAAGGCGCCGTGCAGAGGCTCGGGATCGGCGTTATCCACAGTTTCCAGTGGGGAGTCAATAAGAACACCCCGCAGCAGATGATGACCTCGAACAAGGTGCAAAAATATCTCATCGAGAAGACCCGGCTCGGTATCCCGGCGATCATTACCGGCGAAGGAGTCCACGGGCATCTTTCGAGAGGAGCGACCGTTTTTCCGCATGCAATAGCCCTCGCAAGCACGTGGGATACGGATATGGTCGGGCAGGTTGCGAGCATTGTCGCAAAGGAGGCGCGATCCGCCGGGGTGAGCCAGATTCTTTCGCCGGTCCTCGATCTTGCGCGCGAGCCGAGATGGGGACGCGTGCAGGAGACATACGGTGAAGATCCGTATTTAACTTCACGGATGGGCGTTGCGTTCATCAGGAATCTGCAGGGAAAAGGGCCGAACGTAGATAACGAACACACCGCCGCGACCCCCAAGCATTTCGCCGCGCATGGCAGTCCCGAAAGCGGCATCAACCTCGGACCGGTCCATATCGGTGAGCGGGAGCTGCGGGATACGTATCTTCCCGCGTTCGAGGCGGCGATTTGCGAGGCCGGCGCGCTTTCGGTGATGCCCGCATATCACGAGATCGACGGTATCCCCTGCTCGACCTCTAAATTTCTCCTTAATAAGGTGCTGCGCGAGGAGTGGGGATTCGAGGGCTATACCTATTCCGACTGGGAAGCTCTCGATATGCTCTACACATTCCATAAGACCGCGGAATCGCTCGCGGATGCGGGAAAGCAGGCGTTTGAGGCGGGGATGGACCTCGAGGCTCCACAGCCGGTGTGCTACGGCCTGCATCTGCTCGAGCATGTGAAGGCGGGAAGGGTGGCGATAGATACCATCGACCGCTCTGTTCGCCGGATTCTAAGGCTCAAGTTCCTGCTTGGGCTATTTGAAAATCCGTTCTGCGACCCGGAGTATGCGAAGAGCGTTCGCAATAAGCCGGAACATCGCGCATTTGCCGGAAAGGTAGCTCGTGAGTCGGTAGTGCTGCTCAAGAACGAGGGCGAGCTTTTACCTCTGAGCAAGAATACGGCCAGGATTGCGGTGATCGGACCGAGCGCCGATGTGGTCCGGCTCGGTGATTATTCAGGTGATAATGAGAAGCTTGTTACGTTGCTCGAAGGCGTTCGGAATGCTGTCGCGGCGGGTGCTGAGGTTACATATGCGCGCGGGTGCGGAATCTTCGAGCTTTCAACGGACGGAATTCCCGAGGCTGTCGAGGCTGCGAAAAACGCGGATGTGGCGATTATGGCTGTGGGCGAGTCGGATGAACTATGCTACGAAGGGACCGATCAGCACGACCTCGAACTGCCCGGAGTTCAAATGGAGCTTGTGAAGGCGGTATATGAGACAGGAACCCCCGTGGTTGTGGTGCTGCTTAACGGGAGGCCGCTTTCGATCAGTTGGATTGCCGGGCATGTTCCTGCGATCCTCGAAGCCTGGTACCCTGGCGAGGAGGGTGGAAACGCGATCGCCGATGTCTTATTCGGAGATTTCAACCCCTGCGGAAAGCTGCCGGTAACGATTCCGAGGAGCGTCGGCCATGTGCCGTCTTTTTATAATCATAAACCCTCGGCTCGGGGCTATTATCACAAACCCGGCGCTCCCGGTAAACCCGGTCGCGATTACGCTCTTGCATCTCCGAGCGCGCTCTTCGAGTTCGGATATGGCCTGAGTTACACCGAGTTTACCTATACTAACCTTAAGATCGAGCCGAGTGAGATTGCTCCTGCCGCGGAGGTCGAAGTGGCGGTTACGGTGAAGAATACAGGTGAGGTGAGCGGGAGCGAGGTTGTGCAGCTCTATATTAACGATGTGGTGAGCAGCGTAACGACCCCCGCCAAAGCGCTGAAAAGGTTCACAAAGATCGCCCTGGACCCGGGTGAGGAGCGAACGGTGACATTTACGCTCGGGCCGAAGGATCTTGCTATGCTCAATGGGCACATGGAATGGGTGGTCGAGCCAGGCGAGTTCGAGGTGATGGTCGGTGGGCTTATGGGGAGCTTCAGGGTGATCTGATGCCGGCTCTTCGGCGCTGCCGCCATCATTTGTATCTGGAGGAAGATATGAAAGAAACATTCGACCGCTATGCGCGGCTTTACCTGGATAACTTAATCGGTGATGTCATACCGTTCTGGGAGAAACACTCTATCGACCGCGAGTGCGGGGGGTATTTTACGTGCCTGGATACGGAGGGCAGGGTCTACGATACCGATAAGTTCATTTGGCTGCAGGCGCGGCAGGTATGGATGTTTTCGATGCTCTATAACCGATTGGAGCGCAGGAGCGAGTGGCTCGAGATCGCGAAGCACGGGGCGGAGTTCTTAAAAGCCCATGGTATGGATTCGGATGGGAACTGGTATTTCGCCCTTGAACGCTCCGGCGCGCCGCTCGTTCAGCCATATAATATCTTCTCCGATTGCTTTGCGGCGATGGCTTACAGCCAGTATGCGCTTGCCTCGGGGGATGAGGAAGCGAAGCAGATCGCGCTCAGGACATATAATAATGTCCTTGCCCGTCAGGAGAATCCCAAGGGAATCTATTCAAAAGCGTTTCCCGGCGCGAGGCCGATGCGGAAGTTCTCTCTCCCGATGATCTTATGCAACCTTGTGCTGGAGCTCGATTGGATGCTTTCCGAAGATGAGCGCGAGCGCACAATCGAGAGTGCTCTGCATGAGGTTATGGATGATTTCTATGATCGCGAGCGGGGGCTCATTTACGAGTTTATTGCCCCCGACGGCTCTCATTCCGATAACTTCGATGGAAGGTTGATTAATCCGGGTCATGGGCTGGAATCGATGTGGTTCGTGATGGATGTGGCTCGGCGGCGAGGCGATTCGGAGATGATAGAGCAGGCGGTCGACGCTTGCCTGAGCACGCTCGATTTCGGCTGGGATAAGGAGTTTGGTGGAATTTTCTATTTCATGGACTCCGAGGGGCAGCCGACTCAGCAGCTCGAATGGGACCAGAAGCTTTGGTGGGTGCATGCGGAGGCGCTGGTCGCGCTCGCTATGGGCTATTCGCTTACCGGCAAGCGGGAGTGCTGGGAGTGGTATGAGAAGCTCCATAATTATACGTGGAGCCATTTCCCCGATCCTGTTCACGGCGAGTGGTTCGGCTACCTGGACCGCAGGGGAGATGTGCTGCTGAAGGCTAAGGGCGGGAAGTGGAAGGGATGCTTCCACGTCCCGCGCGCTCTCTATGTATGTTACAGGGTGTTTGACGGAAGCTGGTAGCCTCCGCGTCCTACTGAGTTTCAGGTAATGTAGTGACAACCTGTCAGAATGTTTCGTGCTTGATCCGACCCGCCAGTAAGTCACATCATTATGCGAAACTCATTAATATTCGGCGTTGTAGTTCACTACATCTTGAGCGGTCCTGGTTTTTATCACCCTTTGCCCGGATTCTATGGTAGCTATGCCTGTGACTCCCACGAAGTCGGTGTTGTCGGTCACTGTTGCGTTTGAGTAGACTTTAACCACTGCTTTTGATCCGTCCGTAATTATAAACCACCCGGTTCCGTGGGAGATCACCTTTCCGGTGGTTTTTACGAGCAAGCCCAGGGTGTAGATGCCGGAGCTGTTTATAACACTGCCTGTGTATTTATCAGGTAATCCTCCTCCCAGCATGGCTATGCTCATGTTGATCGGAGCGGGAGAGCTGACGGCGTATGTGTGGGAGAGGCATTCGACGTCGCTCAGCTCTCTTTCGCCTGATATCGTGTTCATACGCCCCATCAGCGTGACCTGGTCTCCAACGCTCCATGGGCTGGTGAAGCTCACCCTGAGCCCGCGCGATCTGCTCGAATCCTGGACGTAGGTGTAATCTCCGAAGTTCGCCGTGACGACCACGGGAGTATCGATGATCACCGGAGTATAGTCGGGATTATTCATAGCCTTTGCGAGGCTCGTGTAGACTGTGACGTAGATACTTCCCTGCGAGACGATCGGTGCGCTCCAATTACCAGCCTGATCTTTTGCTTTCACCGACCAGTAGTAGGTGTAATCGTGATCCAGGGCGCCGGCGTAGTAGCACATCGCGGATGTGCCCGCGTCCGCGCTTACCCAGTTTACAATATCAGTCGCGCCGGGTGATGTTCCGATGGCGTAGGCGTAGAGGGCTATTCCGCTTTCGGCATCGGTCCCTGTCCATTGAGCCGTGAGATAATCGAGCGAGGTCGCGGTTCGCTTGATGTAACGAGGCACGGTTATCGAAGTGACGGTCGGCGGTTTATTGTCACAGTAGTAAGGGCCGAGATCGACCGATCCGCTCTCGATTTTCTCCGCGTTGTAGCTCTTCACGTGAAGATACCAGCCACTTGCGTTTGGGATGGCGGTGGTGGTGATATTGGCTGTGGTCCAAAGGGTTTCGTTATTTGTCCATGTGTGAGTTGTAGAAGTGTCCCATATATACCGGTAGGTTCCGGCCGGATCGGAATTGAGATTGATGTTGGTAAACTGGAATGTGCCGGTGTTGTACCAGATTCCGGCGCTTCGGTTGCAGGTTATCGACGCTGGGGTAAGCGGAATTCCGAGTGTATAACGCACAGCCGGCGCTGATTGGGCTGATTCATTATCGAACATATCGAAGGCGGAAACAGTGTAGCTGTAGCGGGTGTTGGTTGAAAGATCCATGTCACTATAGCTGGTGGTATCGGTGATGCCGATGACGCTGCCGTTTCGATAGATCTTATAACCAGCAACCCCCGTGTTATCGGTGGATGCGTCCCAGGTGAGTGAAATTTGGGATGACGATTCAGCAACAGCCTTCAAATTTGTCGGCACCGAAGGTCGAATGGTTTCGGTGTCTACATATACAAAGCGGATCGCGTCGGCAATTATGTAAGTCCTTAGGCTGACTTCGTTGGTCAGATTATTCAGCGTAACTTTCCCCGCGGTGCCCGCGTTGAACATTCTTCCACTGGCGATTTTAACCCACTGGCTGCCATTTTTGCGCTGGTTGATAGTTGCCGTGACGCTGCCTCCCAGATAGTAGGTTGTGTATTTTGCCCTGGTGGTGCAGGCGGATGAGGCGTAGTACCAGCAGTAGACATCGTAGTGGCCCGGGGTGGTGATGGTTGGTGTCCAGGTGAATGTTGCGTTGGCGAGTGATTGAGAGCTCGGTGTGTATTCAAAATCACTGTCTTTTTCGGGCCATCCGCCGGACATGGTGGTTTCATACCAGAACCCGGAGGAATCAGCATCGAGGTTATCGACGATGATTTCTATGCCCCCGCATTTTGTGGCGAATGTGTTGTCACCCGATATGCCCATGTGCCCTGAGCTGTCCACTGATTTTACGCAGAAATGATATAGGCTGTTGGGGCTCAAATCGTTCAGAGTAATGAGGTGGGTGAGAGACAGAGCTATGTTTTCGCTGGTGGTAAGGTCATAATTCTTTGTCAGCCCGTAGCATACCCTGCCTGTCGCCGGCTTGTTGGTGGTCCAAGTCACGAGGGCGCTTTTATTGGTGATATTCACCACCTGCACTTTCGTAATGACGGGCGCGGAAGAATCGGATGGGGTTGTGAATGCACGGGTGTTCGCGGTTCCTGATCCCGCGCCGATGACAGTCAGGGCGACTAGTGCCGCTAATAGTAAAAAGCCGCGTCTTATTCTGACGTGTTTCATAAACTCTTCCCTCCCCGGTTTTATGCAGCGCATGTATTGATGCTGAGACGAGTTCAGCATGATATACCCTGTGAGTCGTTGCGTACTGCAGTGGAGATCTCGAGTTTATGCTCATTCGGGGCAGGGCCGGTTAGCTGCTGCCCCGAATGACGTCGCAGATCCTGATTGTGAGTATTCCCTATTGAGGATAGATTTGAACGTCAGCCTGGTTTCTTGTTTTAATTATTCTTTGGCCTGATTCGATGCCCGCTATGCCTGTGACTCCGACAAAATCGGTTCCATCGTTCACAAATTTGTCGGAATAGACCTTTACTGTCGCCCCCGAACCATCATCGAGAATAAACCAGCCGGTTCCGTGGGATGTGACACCGCCCGCTGTCCTGATCAGCAGCCCGACATTGTATAGCCCGGCTGCTCCATCAAGCCCTGTCGTATACTGATCGGGCGCCATTCCGCCGATCTTCGATGCAGCCATTCCCAGCGGATAGGGGGCGCTGGTTCCGTTCGTCTGTGCTCTGCATTCGATCTGTGTGAGTTGTCTTTCACCCGATATGGTATTGAGGACCCCCGCTATGCTTACTATAGTTCCCGGCTGCCACCCCGCGTCACAATAAGCCAGCCTTAATCCGCGCGATCTGCCGGTTTCCTGAACGTAGCTGTAGTTGCCGAATGTCGCGCTCACTACCAGCGCCGGGTCGATGAAGACCGGTGTGGTGTCCGGGTTCTTCATAGCTTCGGCGATGGTTGCGTAAGCGTTTGTGTAGATGGACGGGCTAGAAGTTGTAATGGCGCTCCAGTTACCTGCCGCATCTTTCGCTTTCACGCTCCAGTAGTAGCTGTAGCTATGCGAGAGAGCGCCAGCGTAGTGGCAGCTTGCGGAGGTGTTGGTTCCGGCTGATGTCCAACCGAGGATGTCAGTACCACCAGTTGTTGTTCCGATGGCGTATTGATATTCAGCTACTCCGCTCGATGCGTCCGTTCCAGCCCAGTTGGCGGTGAGGTCGCCGTAGTTATCGCCGTGTATCGGGAGATATTTTGGCGCGCTCACCTGGTTCATAACGGGCAGATCGGTGTCGAAGTAGTATGGGCCGAGGTCGAGCGTGCCGTTGCCGATTCCATCGACATTGTATCCCTTCACATGGAAATACCATCCCGAGGGGCTCGTGGTAGCATACAGCGTTTTAGAGGTCGATGTCCACATGCTTTCGGTGTCATACCAGGCGTGCGTCGGCGAGTTATCCCATACGTATCGGTACGAAGTTACCTTTCCGGCCCCGAACCCGGCATTATTGAACATAAACGAGCCCGCGTTATACCAAACACTGGCGCTCTTGGTGCAGGTGATGATGTAGGTGGTCGGCGGTGTCGAGAGCGTATACTTACCGATCGCGCTCGATTGCGCCGATTCATTCATCTTCGCATCATAAGCGGAGACGGTGTAGCTGTATTGCGTGTTCGCTGCAAGCCCTGTATCGGTGTAGCTGGTGGTTGTGGAATTGCCCACGAGCACCCCACCGCGGAATACCTTGTAACCAGCAATGCCGACGTTGTCGGTCGAAGCTGCCCAATTCACGGTAATCTGAGATGCCGAATCGGCTGTTGCAGTCAATCCTGACGGAACCGAAGGCGCGGTTGTGTCCGCGGTCGCATCGGCATATTCGAACTTCACCGCGTCTGCGATAATCTTCTTTGTACCTTCGGTGTCTCCGGTGTTATTTATCAGCTTCACATATCCTGCCGTGCCTGCGTTAAACTGGCGCGAACTGACAATCTTTACCCACTGGCTGCCGTTTATCTGCTGGTTCACGCTCGTAAGTACAGTCCCCGAAGCGGTGATGACACTGTAATGAACGTTAGCGGAGCGGTCGGAGCCCGCCGAGTACCAGAGATAGACATTATAGTTGCCGGTTGCTTTAAGGTTAGGGGTCCATATCGCGGTGGCGGTTGGGCTCGATACCGCGTTCATTGTATATATGAACTGACTGCTCGATGCTGGCCAGCCTCCGTTGTCGTTCGATGGTGTCCATGTTCCGGTGAGGGTGGCATCAGGGTTGTCGACGATTACATCCATCGATGGATACAGCGTCATGAACGTGTAATCGCTCGAGTAAGCCGTGAGCGACGCGATGTTCGTCGATTTTACCCTGAAATGGTAGACCGTGTTAGGCGTGAGGTTCGAAAGCAGCACGCTGTGATCGGTAACCGGGGTTGTATCTTCATCCGTGGACTGGCTGTATGCCGAAGTCAGACCGTATTGGACCATGCTGGTCGAATAATCGTCGGTCGTCCATGTTACCACGGCGCTGTTTTCGGTGATACCGGATACGCTCACGTTGGTGATAGCCGGAGCTGTGGTATCGCTGAATGTGGTGAATGTGTAGTCGCCGGATACCGATTCGAGCCCCGAGCAGTTGACGCTGCGGACCCGGAAGTGGTATAGCTGACCGGGTCTGAGCGCATCGAGGCTGACCGTGTGGCTTTGCACGGTGGCGCCGTCGAGCGGTGTGGTCATACCGTAGGCGGTTGTTGTGCCGTAGTCCACCTGGCTCGTCGAGAAGTCGTCCGTATTCCATTTGATATCGACGGAGTAGGGACGGAGATTTGTTGTGCTGACACCGCTGATCACGGGTGGTGTGGGATCGTTTGAAAAGTCCAGGTTTGCATCGACGACATGACCTGCCGTCACAGTTACCGTTGCGCTCTTGTAGTTTCCTCCCACGGTGCCGGATACGGTGTAGGTCCCGGGAGTAAGATCGACGAACGCGTAGTAGCCGGTCCCGTCCGATTTGATCGAACCAGCCTCGGTTCCGTTCAGGTTCACCGTGAGTCCGTCGATAGGCGCTGAGCCGGTGGTGAATGCGGTTCCTCTTATATGCCCTTTGGTGGGTGAGCTTTTCCAGGGCATATCCGGCACCGGGACTGATGTGGGATAGCAGTTTGCCACCAGATCGCCGGCGAAAGAAGAAGCCTGCCCGGTGCCGTTGAGATAAGGAACGGCGTAGGAATAGAACGATTGCCCGTCGGCATAATAGGTTTGATTATTCCAGGTTGCCGCGGTCCTTGTGTCGTTTAGCTGATGATAAACATTGGTTTTGGTGTTAAGATATGAGCCCATCCCGATCGCAAGCTGCCGGTTGTATTTGTGAGCCTTTTCATAAGTGACCCAGTGGTCGTAGTATGATGCTTCGGTAGAGCTGGACTGGTCATCGTAGTTCATGGGCATATTCAGGTCGAGTATCCCCTCCTGCATCCATGCTCTCCAGTCCTGCAGCACATCCGAATAAGCGGAGGTGCTGGTCCAACCGGAATCGGATGTGGGACCGTTGCCCCAGGGGATGGTAGATGCGCTGACCTTGACCCACGGCTTAGCCGCCCAGGTATCGACATAGACCTTGCGAACGAGCGCTGTCACCTGATCTCTGCGGAATTGCAGCCAGGCGGAGTCGTTATATACCGGTGTGCCGGTGCGATTGTAAAGGGTATTGAAGCGGCTGACGGCGGTGGGGTTGTAGCCCCATTCATTTCCGGGGTAGCGAACGATATCGAAGTGGATGCCGTCGACGTCGTAGCGGTTGACTACATCCATCATTACATCATGCGTATACTGCATTGCCGCGGGCACGCCCGGATCGACCATATAGTAGCCGCCAGTTGATGAGGTAGCGTACCACTTGCTCCCTGTGTTATCCTGTGAGAGCCATTCCGGGTGTTTGTTATAGACATGCTTGCTGGAAGTGGGCGCGTTATACTGGTCATCCCAGATCGGCATTGTGCAGAACCAGCAGTGGACTTCGATTCTCGGTGATCCGTTGTGAGCCTGCTGGATCAGGTAACCGAGAGCATCGAACGATTGATTCGCGTTCTGAGCCCAGGGGTCGTAGTTGGAGGGGTAATACGTATCGCCTCGGCGCCGCATCTGTACTACCACCGCGTTCATATTGCTTGCGCGGACGGCTGCGAGAAGATTGTTGACATCAGTAGCCGATTTGAACCCCGTATGAAACGCATCAACCCAATAGGCGCGAAATTCAGGGTTGGTCTGTGCGGATACGGGACTCACGCAGGAAATCAGGACCGCGCAGAGCACGATGCCCGCAAGTATCCAAAGCTTCATCGAGCTTTTATTATTCAATTGTGATGCCTCCTGTTACCTCTGACCAGAACTTCCCGCTCTCCGAGGGGGCAAAGGAGGCGGGAAGGGAGAATGCTTAATTCTCAATGCTCAATGTTAAATACTTTGGGTGAAGGTCTGTACCTTCGACAGTCAGTCCGTGTCCCGTGGAATGAATTTCCGGCAACATGGTACAAAGTCCGCCTTCGTGGACTAAAACTGTTATCTATTACCTGTTACCTATCCCTTCTATCTTTCGGCCTTTCGCGTCAAAGAAGATTATAGGCGCCGATCAGACTCCCACTGTATAAGTATTGAGCATTTATCTATGCGCTTAGATACTGGCGGCAACAGGCTTCAGAGGAAAGCCCGGCCGTTCCCCCTATTTGCATCTTACCTTTGACACGTGCAAATTGTCAACGGATGCGTTCAAGGAGAATGAAAACCAGTAATTGTACCAGTATTCCTCCTGCCGTCACCAGCAGAAGGAATACCGGTCATGAAATATGAGATTATAAATTGATATGATCATGCTCTGCAGCTGCTGCTGATATCGAGGCGGTTCTCTACACCACGAACTCCCGTTATTCCCTTTGCGAGCTCGGATGCTAATCTTTTCAGGTCTTCACTGCCTACCGATCCGATCAGTTGAACATAACCTGCGCTTGCCGTAACCGCTATGCACTGTCCGGAGAGCCGTTGGTCCGATAGCAATCGATGCCTTACCATTTCTGCCAATGCTCTGTCCCTGTGGGCCTCCATGTCTGTCTCCTCAGGTCCGTAGGCTCCATAATGTTTGTACCCCGTCGCCGTGGTTCGGAATCGCAAGGAGGAGGAATGGTATCAGCGGCGGATTGGTGGTTCGTTCAGGAACTTCCCTTTTTCGGTTTTATAACCCAGCGTTGTGAGGAAATTCGCTATCCCTTTTGCAAGCGCCTGCGCCATCATCTCCTGGCCTGCTTCACTTTTGATGAAGACGGCGTCGTGCCTGCTGCTTAAGAATACCATCTCAACCGTCAGCGTGGGCACTTCGCTGTAAGCCGATACCGTCAGTGTCCCCTTCACCCGGCCGATACGGGTATTATCGTCGCCTTTGATCCCGCGGTCATGCAAATGGCCCAGCAGTACCGCGCACATTCCATCGTGAAGCTCATACGCGGCTTTATGGCTGTCCCTGATCACGTGAGGAGGCGGACCTTCCTTGCCCTCGAGCTTACCCTTGCGGTTGGGGTAATATATCGTGAAACCTCTACTCGGGCCGCAGTCACAGTGGAGGTGGATTGTAAGATCCGCCTCGCTTTCGTTTCCGATGATGGCGCGAGTGTGGTTTCTCACAAACTGGTCCCGCGATTTTTTCGTCATAACCGTTTTCACCCCGTAGCGCTTCTCAAGGACCGACGCAAGCTTGAGCGCGACTTCCCAGTTCATGGTAAGCTCGTTTGTGCCGTTCTGCATTATGCGCGCGGAGTTGGTTTCAGATGGGTGACCGGGATCGATGCATATTACCGGACCGAGCTTTTTATGCAGTAGATGCTTGTGGTTGGGGCGGTTGGCGATATAGATAAACGCCGCACACACGCACACGAGGATCATAGAGACAAGCAAAGGTAATCTGATTCTGGCGATGAAACTCGGCGAATTCACGGGTGCTCCAGGGTTAGCGTGATTAAAAGCGGCATCACGCGATGAGTTTGCATTATATATAACGCATCGGGATGCCGCCGGGGTTGCCTTCAGTTCTGGAATTTTATGTTATTTTATTCCGAAGGAAGCAGGTCCGTTTCGCCGGTGGGTGGAGCCCAGGTATGATCGGGATCATAGTGCCGCCAAACCATCTGAGCGAGCTTGCGGATTGCCATATCGCCTTCGTTGGTCTTTTCCCAGCTGTCGTCTTGCTGGTTCTTTGTGTAAATTGTGAGAGCAACTTCGCCCTTCGGGGTCGTGAATATCGACACATCGGAGCGAGCATGGTCTATGGCTCCGGTCTTGGTCGCGCAGTGAACGTAGGGCGAGACCTGACCGGCGGTGTAGTCGTCCCAGTACTGGTGGTTGAGCAGCCGCATCATCCTGTCGCATGATGCGGGGGAGCCGGCTTTACCGTCGCGGATCATCTCGATCAGGCGCAGCATCTCGTTCGGAGTGGTTACACCGAGACCCCACCTGTGCTGCAGCGGGCGCAGGCCGAGATCGTCGCACTGCTTGCCGTTCAGGAGCAGTGTCTGCTTAAAGCCGTGGGAGGTGAGCCAGTCATTAACGTTTTTCTGGCCGATGCAATCGCGCAGACGGATGGTTGCGGTGTTATCGCTCATCGTTATCATGAGGTGGACCCACTGGCCGATGGGAATCTTCGTCCCGTCCTTGAAATAAAACGCGAACCCGCCTTCCTCGCGGTCCCATTCGGGCTGAACTTCGAGCTGATCGTTCCATTTGATCTTGCCCTGCTCGATCTGATGCATGACTTCGCACATGATAGCGGTTTTGATGGTGCTCGCGGTAGGATACTGCTCATCAGCGTTCAAACTGATGCGTTCATCGTGCTTGCCCCGGAGATGGAGGCTGTAGCCGAGTGTGCCGTGAAAACCGACGGCGACCTTATCCATATTAGCCTTGAGTTCGGCAAGTGTCTCGCTGAACGCGCAAGACGCAAGCAGGACGCACAAGACGGTGGCAAACAGAACAGCTAAGCGGGTTCTTAACATTTTTAACCTCTGATTCGGATGAGATTACCAGAAATAGCTTCCGCGAATGTGGGTGGGAATCCTGCGGGTTTGATCGGGCTTAATGCTTATAGAGTGGTATATGCAAGGCACCTTCGACTGCTGTCCTGTCTCGTTATTATTTGCCTGCAGTTTTTTGTATACAATCAGCAGATTTGTCATACACAGCCTCGCGGGGACTATGGTTTTGCCTCTAAAGTATAGTTCCGATGCGGGACCGCTGTCGAGGTTGATTGCTTCGATTGCGCCGCGTGATCGCAATGCTCCAGCGAACTGGTGGAGGGTGGCGGGCTGATCACAGACCGCGAGGAGGAGTTTACCGGAGTTCGTGAGGGCGATTCCGGTGCGAGGGGCAGGGGTGTTGGGGTTTAATTGATTGAGACCGTCGGCGATTGGGTCGATTCGGATTACGCTGTTACGGATTAGTCTTGGACCGGCAGCAACGCCGCATTATAATCATCTCTTCGAGCGACTTCGGGGTGGTCGGGTACTGAGAGTTTTGCGATATTTATGGGTTTCGTTAATGTAATGTAGCTGCCCTGATGGCGGTCCACTTTCCAGCTAAGGTTCTCGAATGCTTTTTCCACCTGACGCGGTTTTAGCACCGGCACTAGAATCTTATAATACAATCTTCCGCACGTGTATTGTAGCACTCTCCACGAGGCAGAAGATGGTTTTGTAAAGATGCACATCGTCAGTTCAGGTATTCGAGCAAATCACTGTCGCGGCGTAACTCTGGCAACTGGCGGTGATCCCCTGGCATCCGGACCTGTTTCCAACAGTCGGCTTTAAGCGTTTAATGACATCGCGTACCTTCATTATACCACCCTCGCCCATTATAGCAGAGGGGCGCGAGTTCCCCCGCGCCCCTTACTATCTAACCATCCAACCATCAAACCAGAAAGTTAATCTTTCTTCCTCGCAGCTTCGGCGATCAGGCCGCGGCCGATTTCGTCTCGCTGAATCTGATTGGTGCCTTCGTAGATCTGGGTGATCTTGGCGTCGCGCATCATTTTCTCTACCGGATACTCTTTCATGTAGCCGTAGCCACCGAAGACCTGCACCGCGTTGGTGGTGACTTCCATCGCCACATCCGACGCGAAGCACTTGGACATCGCGGAGTAGGCGGTCGTCTTGTCGTTAGGCTTGGAATCGATCCAGCGGGCTACGCTGTAGACCAGAGCCCTCGCGGCTTCGACCTTCATCGCCATATCGGCGAGCATGAACCTTAAGCCCTGGAACGAGGAGATCGGCTGGTCGAACTGCTTGCGCTCGCGGGAGTAGTTGATCGCCAGGTCGAGGGCACCTGCAGCTATCCCGAGAGCCTGAGCGGCTACGCCCGGTCTGGACTGATCGAATGTTTTCATCGCGGTGAAGAACCCGGTTCCTCGCCTACCGAGCATGTTCTCCTTGGGGACGCGGCAATCCTGGAAGACGAGTTCGCGGGTAGCCGATGCGCGGATGCCCATCTTGTCTTCTTTCTTGCCGAAGCTGAAGCCTTCGGTTCCCTTTTCAATCACGAAGCAGCTCACACCGCGCGGTCCGCGGTCCGGATCGGTAACCGCGAAGACGGTGTAGATCTCGGCTTCTCCGCCGTTGGTGATCCACTGCTTGGTGCCGTTTATAATGTAGGAATCGCCGTCCTCGATCGCGCGGGTCTGGATTCCGGCGACGTTCGAGCCGGCGTTAGCTTCGGTAAGGCCGAAAGCCGCGATGGTGCCGTCGGCGATGCGAGGCAGCCAGCGCTCCTTCTGCTCCTCGGAGCCGGATACGAGGATCGGGAACGTGCCGAGCCCAGTGGCAGCGAATGCGAGCGAGATGCCGCCGTCGACCTTGCTGAGCTCCTCGGTGACCACGCACATGTTCATGATAGGGCTGTCGCCCGCCATCCCGCCGTATTTCTCATCGATGAAGACGCGGAAGATATCGGCCGCGGCCATGTCCTTCACGACCGGCCATGGGAACTCGTTAGCCTCATCGTAGTGGGCGCTAACCGGCTTGATTTTCTTCTCCGCCAGGTCCTTGGCGACGTCTTTCATGAATATCTGCTCTTCAGTCAGAAAATAATCCATTATCGTGTAGATCCTCCTGCAAACGCATCAACTGACCAGTTATCTGTACGCAATTAGCGGCACGGACTGTTTCGCCCGCGCCGATGATGACAGTAGAGTAATCATTCGACAATGATCTCAGGATTTCCTTCCTGCCGATAAAGGACGGATAACATACTGTAAAATGCCGGTGAATATCGCCGGCTAATTCTTCGGCACGATTACGCTCTCACCGGGTTTAATTTTGAACCTGCGCGCGATTGGCTTGTTGTCCCTGGTCCTGCCATCGATCGTTACCGTTGTGCGGGTGACCCGGATATGCAGGCTCATTCCCTGCCAGCTTATGTTTCGGACTTCGGCGTAGGTGAGAGCCTTCGGCAGGTTCGGTTTTATGTGTAAACCGTCGGGGGTTGCGCTCAGGCCGATTATCCCATAGAGGAAATAACACGGCACAAGCCCGCTTTCGGGAAACGGATGGTCAAGGCCGACCGATCCGGCGTCTTCCTGCTGCGATTTTTCTCCGCGATAGAGCGGAGAGCCGCCGCATAATCTGTCGGGCATGCGGTAGCGGTTCAGTATCTCCATAAAGCGCTTCCAAGCGTTATCTGCGTCGCCGTATTGCGCGCGGTCCATGAGATCGTAGAATGATGTATAGAGGATCGCACCACCGTCCTGGCACTGGTCGCCGAATAGGGTGCCGCGCCACCAGTAGGTCCACCATGCCGGCTGCGGGCTGTTCTTTTCCGCATTCGGGTTCGATCCCCACATTGGATTATGGATGGTGGTTGCGCGGGGGGCGAAAATCCAGCGGGAGTAGGTGTCCGCTTTACCCGAGGACGTGGGCTCAGTCTCCATCCATTTATAAATGTGCCGTGCTTTCTCCTTATCTCCGAGCCCATAGTAAAGAGCTTCGAGATTTACGAACGTGAAGCCATAATCGTGCTTTACTCCATCAGAATCCACGCAGCCGATGTAGCGGCCCTTTGCATCGTCCCAGAAGATTTCATCATAACGCGCATGGGCTATCTTTCGGAGCGATGCGTAATTAACGAGCGATTTTTCACCGAGCGCATTGTCGATCTGCTCCATTGCTGTAAGAGATGCATAGAATACGGCATTTGCGTAGGCGTCGAGATGGCCGAAGGGGAGGACATCCCAGTAATTGTCGCTGAGATCCTCGTGGCGGCCTGTTTTGAAGTCGGGTGTTATGATGAGGCCGTCGGTCCCGTGCAGCACCTCGAGCTGATATCGCATCGCGCTGCGGAGCCGTTCGGATTGCGATTGAATGAACGATCTATCGCCTGTCCAGAGGTAATGCCTCCAGCAGGCGAGAATGAACCGGGCGTTGGTGTCGAAGTGGCGGGTGTCGCGGTTCTGGACAAGCGGCCAGCCAGGGGTCTGTCCCCAGGTGTGAACATAGCCTTCGGAGGTGATCGGGTAGCCGGCAAGCAGCCTGATCTGCCCATCATGCTGCGGACCGGAGAACCATTCCCTAATCAAAGCCATCCATTCCGCCCATTCTATCGATGCTCCGACCGGCGATGGGTAAGTGAACCCGCGTTCCCACCAGAATCGGTTGAGGTTTGCTTCGACCGATTTATCCGAGCAGCCGAAACGGGGGAATTCGGAGGGGACGGAATCGTCTCGCGGTTCGATTGATATGCGCCACTTCGTGCGCCGCATATCGCCATCGCGCTCCATAGGGGTATCGTAATGCAGTGACATCTCATCCGGGCTCATCTCCCAGTGTAGATTGAGGCTGTCGGCGCTGACGCGGAGGTCCGCGCTGGTCGTGCCGTCCATTTCGATCCACTTGCAGCCGTCGAACGATAATCCGCCATTCCCGCGCCTTTTTAGCTGTTGAATGGGCATGTAGCGCTGGTTATCGCTGTAGAAACGGTTGAATAGCACATTCGCTTTGGGGGTGCAGTCGTAGCCGTCCCTGGTCCATGTCGTGCGCCATCGCCAGGGGAAAGTTGAATATATCGAATCGTTCAAGTGCTTGTATTCAGCTTCGATTGTGAGAACATTCTTTTGCAGGTCGAGGCTCAGGCTGCCCGTACCGAGCAATTTTCTACATACGATTTGAATCGCGCGATCTCCCTGCGCGGGCAGACCATCTGTCAGGGCTTCTCCTTCGGGATCGATATCTTTAGAAGCGCTCCACCAGCCTATCGTCCCGACCGGATCGGATATTTCTAATGTATATAAGCCTTCGCTTAGCGCCGTGGGCGGATCGATCTTTTGCCAGGAGTTATCGGGGACGTTGGTCAGGCGTTGTGAGGCGATGAGCTTATCGTCCTGGTAGAGGCTGAGGGTCACGCCGGAGGTGTTTACGTTCCAAGTCGGCAGATGGGCAGATACGGAGAGAAGCTCGCACCCTTCCGGCACGTGGAACCTCTGTGCGAGTGCGTGGCCCTTTTCGAGCATTACCGGCGTATCGATCCCGTTTTGGGGGGAGATGATGCGGATTTCACGAGCTTCCAGCGGAGAGATAACTGCCCGCGAGCCATTAACTGTGATTTTAGTGGAAGGAGTCGGTTCCCAGGATTCGGGATAAAGGTTCTTTATAAAGCTGATTTTGCTATATTTTCCCTGGCCGCTCGGGTCGACTTGTAAGCGTGTAATCCCCGTGCATTCTAACGATACTTTCGCGAAGCCGCTGCGCAGCTCAGCGGTTTCTCCACTCGTGGCGGAGATCAGCAGGATGCAGAGTGCGAGTATTATATTGATGACGTTCATAATTATCCCCCCGGATATAGCGACCCATAAGCTTGAGCTTAAGGTAACATTACGGATGGGTTTGGGTCAATGATAGTTACGAACTACCCCACCAAGTGGGTATGCTATTTAATCACAATCTATCGAGCAAAGGACGGGGAGAGCTATGGAACAGAAACTCGATCGAGACGAGCAGCTCGCGGAGTATGAGCAGCTTTACCGGACGGTGTTCGAGAAGTCGGTGGAAGGAATTATAATTGCGGAGACGGAGGAAGGGATGTTTGGGAAGATCGTCGCGGCGAACCAGGTGGCGGCGAGGATGCATGGGTATACAATAGAAGAGCTCACTAATAAGAATGTCTCCGATCTCCACACTCCCGAATCCGCTGAAGGCGACAGGCGGGCCTGGGAGCACATGCAGAAAGGCGAGTGGATTATGGTGGAGCATGACCATATACGCAAGGACGGGTCGATCTTCCCCACACGCTATCATGCGGGGATAATCAAGTTTCACGGACGCAGGTGTATTATTTCGTTCAACCTGGATATGAGCGAACAGAAACAGGCTCAGGATGCGCTGGAGAAATGCGAATCGCAGCTTGCGATGATGATCTGACCGATCGAGCCGGAGCACCTTCGCTCCGGCTTATCTCTTGTGTCTGGTCAGGTGTGGTAACATTGGTGTGTAAACCAGCGGAATATCAGGTAATATTACCTGCTTGACAGCTTTCGATTTCACAGCTACACTGCACAGTAAGCACAGCCATAACAATACGCGCGACTGCTGCAATGCGCAGCAGCAGATCGAGCGGAAGGAGAGGAAGTATGAGGAATATCTTCGCGATGGTGACTGTAGCGCTTCTGGTGCTGCTTGCCGCCTCACAGACCATGGCTTTTACGCCGTTTATCGATGGATTCGAGAGCCGCAACAACGGAAAGCTCGATGGACAACCGGGATGGTTCTGCTTCTATGGGTGCAGCGGAACGAACGCTGTTGTTACGAGTGGCAAGTATACGAGCACTACATTCCCCAACGGCGTCAATCCCCACAGCGGCAATAAGATGATCAAAGGTTATGTTGATGGTGCCGCTGACTATGACCAGATTGGTGTCGACCTGACCTACCGTGTTGGCGGTGGTACTCAGCTTGCAGGCAATTTCATTGCTGATTGGTGGTTCTATGATCCCGTAGGCGCTGCCAATGCTAATTGCAAGGATTATGTCGCTCTTGATCTTTACACCAGCGGTGTTCCGACCGACTCGGATCCCCCCGGCGGTGGAACGAATAGTTCGCTTGTTCAGCGGGCATCTCTGGGAATGTCCAGCAATACCAGCACCGGGTTTGATTATCATAAGTACCAGGCGAGAGTTGTCAATGATACCGGTGGCTATGCTCAGGGTTGGTATAATTTGAACATTACCAGATCGGTCGGCTGGCATGAGGCGAGAATTGTCGTAAGCGCGCCTTTGGCTGATGGGTCCAATACGCTGAGCTATTACATCGACAATATGACCACCCCGCTGCTGGTGAAGAATTCAATTACCAAGGGCGGATTCAACATCCTTGAGCTCAACCTTTCCAGTGGCACGATAACAACCTTCTATGATGATTTCAGCATCACCGAGCTCCCTGAGCCGAGCGCTCTGCTTGCTCTTGGAACGGGTCTTGTTGGTCTGCTTGGGCTGACTCGACGCCGCAGGTAGGTTTTGTATCAAAGAGCATATGTGGTTGTGCAAGGGCCGGGGCATAAACCCCGGCCCTTTTAATTGGGTGGGAATTGGCAGGATTATGGGGCATGAATGGGAAAGAATCCTAAGGTATGAAAGGTGTTTATGAGTGTGAAATAGTTGGACAGAGCGAGGTTGCGCCGGGGGTGATGCGCACGCTTCTCACGGGGCTGGAAATCGCGCGGGAGGCGCGAGCGGGGCAGTTCGTGAACGTGCAGGTCGCAAAGACCACCGATCCCCTGCTGCGCCGCCCGTTCTCGGTGCATGCGGTTTATCCGGATGAGGGTATTTTCTCGCTTCTGTATGTGCTTGTGGGGCGGGGAACGGCGCTTTTAAGGCAAGTGCAGCCGGGAGAGATCGTGAGCGTTGTCGGACCGTTGGGGAGAGGGTTCGACCTTGGTGATGCCCCTGATACGGAGCACATCGTCGTAGCCGGAGGCTGCGGGGCGGCTCCTTTGCATTTTCTTTGCGATGCGCTGTGCGCGAAGTGGGGCTGCGAGAGCGTTACGGTGCTTGCGGGCGGACGAAGCAGGGACGCGGTCCTGTGCGAGATGGAGTTCCGCTCGCATGGGGTCGCGGTGGGGATATCCACCGATGACGGGAGTTATGGCTACTCCGGGTTCGTGACGGAGCTTCTGCGGGAGCGATTATCGGAACGGGACCGGGAAAAGCCGGTGCGTGTGTATTCGTGCGGTCCGCATGTGATGATGAAAGAAGTGGCGAGGATTTGCGCGGAGGCGGGAGTTCACAACTGCCAGGTGTCGCTGGAAAATAACATGGCCTGCGGGCTCGGAGTTTGCATGGGGTGCGTACAGAAGATTCGGAGTGTTCGCCCGGTTTCAGAAAATCCTTTTCCCGAAACAACGAGCGAGTTGATGGACTGGCATTTCGAGCGGGTATGCACGGATGGGCCGGTTTTTGATGCGGAGGATGTGATATGGTAGCTCATAAACCGAAGCTCGCAGTCGAAATCGGCCGTATTAAAATGAAAAACCCCGTTACGGTTGCATCGGGCACGTTCGGGTTCGGCCAGGAAATGTCGGATTTTTATGACCTTGGCAGGTTGGGGGCGATCACGGTCAAGGGGACGTCGCTTAAACCGTGGCAGGGGAATGATTATCCGCGCACGGTAGAGACTCCCTCGGGGATGCTCAACGCGATCGGACTGCAAAATGATGGGGTCGACTCGCTAATTAACGAGAAGATGCCGTTTCTGAGGCAGTTCGATGTGCCGGTGATCGTGAATGTGGTCGGGCACAGCGTCGAGGAGTATGCGGAGGTCGCGGCGAGGCTTGATGAAACCGATGGGATTGCAGGGCTGGAGATCAATGTTTCGTGCCCGAATGTGAAAGAGGGGTGTATGGTTTTCGGCACGTCGCCCGAGGGGATCGCGCAGGTGATCCGGGCGGTGCGGGCGAAAACGGGGCTCACGCTGATAACGAAGCTCTCGCCGAATGTAACGAATATAGTTGAGATGGCGCGCGCGGCGGTGGATGCGGGGAGCGATGCGGTCTCGCTGATAAATACGCTGTTGGGGACTGCGATCGACCCATGGAGCAGGAAGTTCAAGCTGGCTAATGTGACCGGAGGGCTCTCGGGACCCGCGGTTAAGCCCGTTGCGCTGAGGATGGTGTATGAGGTCGCGCGAGCGGTGGATGTGCCGGTGATCGGCATGGGTGGAATTATGAACGCGATGGACGCGGTGGAGTTTATGCTCGCAGGCGCGAATGCCGTGGCGGTGGGCACCGGCAACTTCGTAAACCCGATGGCCGCGGTGGAGGTGGTGGATGGGATAGAAAACTACCTCACGCAGATAGGAATCGGGGATGTGAATGAAATCGTGGGGACAGTGCGGTAGGGAATGGGTGAGAAGGCTGCTATTCCCGCCTATTCTGTCATTCCCGCGAAGGCGGGAATCCAGTCTGCAGTAGCGTAAGTTTCGGGATTTCCGGGTTGGGTTGAAGGCATAGTGGATCTTCCGTTAACTCTATTCTCCAACCCTCAAATCCCAAAACACCAAAGGGGTGGGTAGTCATTTATTTGCAATGCTTGTAAAGTTAGTATAGATGCTGGGTTTGAGGGTAGTGTTGCCTTTTTTTGCCAAGTCTAGCTTGGTTGAGCATTATGAGAAGAAATTAGGCGCGGCGCAAGTAGGCTGAAGTCAACGTATGTTTATAGCACCGCAAGCGGCAAGAAAGCTTGTAGATAAATATCTATGAGGCGGATGATTGTATGGATTCTGAATCCATAAACAAACTTGCAAAATTAGATAATGCGGTAGCCGAATTGGCTAATGGGGCCTATGTTTTGCCTTATAAATCAGATGTAAATTTTGATTATGCAAAGATGCTCGAGTATTGCGAAGAGCGAGGTATTGATCCCAATAAGCTGACAGATGATGAGTTAAAACTTTTCGAGACGCCTCGTAAAAGACAATCAGCTGCTTGATCTATTTTATGCTTCAGCTTAGCTTATACCGGCTTAGGCGCTTCGCCATACGAAGCATATAAGTATGAATTAAGGAAAGCCTTCCGGATTACTCCGGGGGGCTTGTTGTTATATATCTCAAGCCTTGGGTATGCTGGTTTAAGATGGCTTGGGAGGAAATCAGGTGTATTGCCCACATTGCGGCGCCGAAAACGCTGATAATGCAACGGTCTGTTATCGATGCGGACAGCCGCTGCATCCGACTGAATACACGCCTGCTCCAAGGTTGTATACTCAATCCGTAATCGCGCTTATATTATCGATTCTCGGTATATTCTGCGGTTACAGCGCGCTGGTCGGGCTGCTGCTGGGAGTTTCTGCGCTGGTGCAGATCAATCGGAGCAGGGGGATATACAGGGGGAAAAACTACGCGATCGCTGCGATTGTTATAGGTGGGATATTCGTTATAGCATACGCCATATATGCGGCGCTGATATTTTCAGGCGGTGCGCCGAGGCCGTGATAACTGATCCGGTAATGGTAAAGGGGCGCGAGAGATCGCGCCCCTTTTGTTGTTGATGACAGCTGCTCCCTGCCGTCGTTAGCGGGTCCTGCCGAATCTGCCGGTTCTTATTGTAGTGGGCAGAGCCGTGAACCGGATCGCCATGTTGTTCGTGAGAGATCTCGTCTTATACGAGAACTTGCACGCCTGCGAACCGGTCTCATTCTCAATACCGATAGTCGCGTTCGCTCCGGCGCCGTAGATAGCGTCGGTGGGGGCAACGTTCAGGTATTGGAAGATGATGTCGTTCGTGCCTTCACAGAGGATTGCCTGGAAGGTGAGTTTGGAATACGGATAATACGCCGACGGCACATTCATCCAGGTGATGACCAGGCGCCGATTCGGCGCGCTGCCCGCCATTCCGTAGCGCACACTTCCACCCATCTGCGGATTCAGGTTCGCCCAGTATGGGTAGATTGCAGCATTTGGCCAGCTCGGCGATGGGATGTCGGTATTGTAAGGTGAAGCGACATTGCTGTTTGAGAAGCTCAGTAAGCCGTTCGAGCCTACGTAGATCCTGTAGTAGGTCTTACCATAGAACGTGAAGATGAACGGCATATACTGCATCGCGCTCACCGCATCGTTATACAGTGTGATCGAGCCCATGTAGGTTGGGTCGATCCAGTTGAACGTAGTGGGCGCCATGCTGTAAGCGCCCGGTGTGGGGTTGGGCGGAGGAGCCACGGCATTTACGTTGAGTGTAACGCCTCGCGCGGTGTTGCCGGTCCCATTGGTGGTGTTGGTGAATAAGATGTTGTCGGTGTAGGTTCCTGCGGCGAGAGTGCTTGCCGAGGAGTTGATCGATACCGTCACAACTGCGCTTCCACCAGCGGGAAGCGTTCCGCCTGATGATGAAAGGCTCACCCAGGACTTAGTCGCGCTTGCGGTCCAGTTGATTGAGCTCTGGCCGGTGTTGGTGAGGGTGTAGGCCTGGCTTGCCGGGCTGAACGGACCGCCTGCGTTTCCGCTCGCGGTGAGCCCGGTCGTGGGCGTTACGGAGAGAGCGCCCGGGGTCGGAGTCGGCGGAGGTGTCGGAGCGCTGATCGTCAGATCGACGCTTCTTACCGCGTTTCCACTGCCGTTCGTGGTGTTGGTGAAGGTGGCAGTGTCGGAATAAGTCCCGGCCGCGAGGGTGTTCGCGGTGGAGTTGATCGATACGGTCACCGCAGCGGATACGTTCGGAGCGAGGGTCCCGCTCGTGGGAGAGACGGTCATCCAGTTCTGCGAGCCTGATGCGGTCCAGCTGATCGAGCTCTGACCGGTGTTGGTGAGCGTGTAGGTCTGGCTGGTCGGGTTAAACGGACCGCCGGTATTGCCCGCGGAGCTTAGTCCGGTCGAAGGAGTCACTGATAGAACGCCGGGCCCTGGAGCGGGAGCGCTATTGGGAGACGTAAACGCCTTCAGGCAGCAGTTCGAGCCGGTGTAGTAGGTGGTCATATCCGCCCAGTTAGCGCCATCATTGCTTATATAGCTCTGACCCGTGCCGGCTGTTGCCGCGCTGGAGTAGCCGGAGTATGGCCGCTCCATCGGAATGGGATAGTTGTAGCCGGGAGTCGTTAGTTTCACAACCACCGAGAACCTCTGCCCGGTGGTGACGGCTACGGTGGTCGGGAGAGCGATGGTATGGTAGCCGGCGGCTGGGATAGTTCCGGTGATGGTAATATTGGCGCCGGCGGAGTTGATAGGTCCGTTGGTCGGGTTGAGGTAAACGTCGAGCTCATAGGCGGAGTTCGGCGCTGCCGTATACCATGACGCTGCGGCTATCGAGGAATTCGCTGTCGCGGTGAAGACATTAGCGAACCATGCGGTGTTGGAATTAAAACCGGTGCTGGAAACCCAACCGAGCGGGTCGTATTGATAGATGCCGTTATAATTGGTTGCTGGCTCCGCTCTGAATACGGCGTTCTCCATTTTGCCGAGGGTGGCGTCGTAGTATGACATCCAGAAGTAGCCGCTCTTGCCCCAATAAGTTCCCCAGCTATTGCGAATGAGGAATGCGCCGTTGCCGGGCGGAGGGGTGAGGAAGTTGGATGCGGAGTAGTTATCGTCCCATCCAACTATGCAGACAGCATGGTTAGCCTGCGAACTACCGTTGTAGTAGTAAGAGGCTGTCGAGGAGTTGTAGTAGCTGTCAGAGTGATAATAAGTAGTATAGACCGCGCCGTAAGCCATCACAGCCTGTTTGATCGCGTCGTTATCGAGCGCGCTGGTGCGGTTGGGCACGTAGATTACTTCCTGCACGTGCTTTTTAGGGCTCAGACCTGCTGGAGAAGTGCAGCTTCCCGCCTTGTAGGGGTCATCGGATTCGGCGATTGCTCCGCCCCATCTGGCCAGGTAAGCCGTGGACATGGTGCGGTTGCCGCCGGAGCAGCAGGAGAGATCGAAGCCGGCAAGGTCCTTAAGATTATTTTCGGAGAAGTCCCAGGATTCCGTCGGCATAAGTGACGACTCGAGCGAGCCCATTGTTGCGAATGCCCAGCAGTCGCCGCAGGACCCCTGATCTCTAATCGGGGTCAATTTATTCAGAGTGCGCAGATCGTAGGACGATGGCAGTGCTCCTGCCACATCCGCCACGGTCACACGCGCCGGCTTTGCGTATGTGAGGTCGATGGTCTCGGGGACGAGTCCGGCTGGGTGCTCCGGTGCGGATAATGCCTGGACTAGGTATGGGTTCTGGAGGTATTGAATGAACGCGGGGTTATCGGGAGCGAGGGTTGGTTGCGGGGTTTGAGCTGCGCTCATCAGTCCGCAGGAGATTGTTAGAGCCGCTGTGATGAGCAGAAGGCTGCTAACTCTGTTGATCATACATCTCATCAGGTACACCTATCCTTTCCTTGTGATGGGTGCTGCGCCTGTTGTGGGCGCTGCCAGGGAACAGATGTTCGCAGTCGTTAATATTCGGCGTGAGTATTTCTGTTCCTTACTGCTGATTTCTGCTTTGCCGCTTCCGCTGCTGTTGGGCGTTTAGCGAATTGGAAGCTGCAGATGTGTTTGATCTCCATATCCGATAAAATCGTCTTCCATGACAAAGGCGGAGTGCCTTGTATGGTAGTGTAAATCTAACTGAGCCAATTGTCAAGAGGCTGCCATCATTATTCTTGAGATTATAACATTATGCCTGCATGCTACATTTTAGGCAGGCTGAGGTTTAGTGGTTGTAGAATAGAGAATTATAACCTCAGCAGGGAGTTTTGATGTGCATAAGTTATCAGTTCAGCTCTTTTCTCTTTTTATTTGCTTTTTAATGCCTGGCATTGCGCTGTGTGCAGGTGCGGCGGATGTATACGGAGTCAGGCAGGCGAACCTGGATCAGGTGGATAAATCAGGTGAGCTCGGGCAGGAACTCCATTATCTCTGCTTAAGACAGCTCGGGGCGGATTGCAGAGACCGGCTTGTGCTTGGTGGAAAGCCCTATTTGAAAGAGACCTTTACGAAAGCCAGACCGGGTCAGCGGATGAGTGAAAATCAAATCAGGCCTCTTGCAAGCATTGCTTTCGCGAGCGCGGTTCTGTTAAAGTTCGGCGATTACGATGAGAGAGCGACCGGGATATCGCGCAGAGAGATGGCGGTGATATCTATTTCGCTGGTCCGCGAGCTTGCCTCACATCATGTGGCGAACACCGATAAACTATCGTGGTGGTGGGGAAATGAGTGGCAGTCGGCATTTTGGACGGCGATGACCGGCCAGGGCGCCTGGCTGATATGGGACCGGCTGCCTGAGAGCTCGCGGCGGGATGTGGCGAAGATGGTGGCTTACGAGGCGGATCGGTTTTTGAATGCCCCCGCTCCCCATAACGAGTTTCTGGATACGAAGGCGGAGGAGAACGCGTGGAATTCGGATATTCTCGTGCTGGCGGAATGCATGATGCCGGATAATCCGAATCGGAATGCGTGGGACGAGAAGGCGCGGGAGTATATCGTAACATCATTTGCCACTCCGGCTGATGTGTCGAGTTCGAGAGTGATTGATGGAAAGCCGCTCAGGGAATGGCTGCAGGGCCCGAATGTTCACCCGGATTACTCGCTCGAAAATCATGGGTTCTTCCACCCCGATTATGAGTCGGCTTATTACTTGAGCATGCAGAATATGATTGCTTACAGGCTCGCGGGACTGGAGCCGCCTGAGTCGATTTTCTTCAACGTAAAGCAGCTGAGGGATATCATCGATTTCCTCACGCTACCGAGCGGTTGGACGTTTTATCCGCAGTGCACGGACTGGGGCAATTATCGCAGTGATGTTACGATCATGGCTCAGATGCCGAACCCGGTGATTCCTGATGCGGCCGGTGCGCGGTGCCTGAGATGGGGGCTGGATTTCATCAGATATGCGGATAAAGCGAATGGAGAGGGTCTTTCGAAAAATCTCTTCAGAAATTTGAACTTCAACTGCTGCCCGCTGGACACGATGACCCATGTTTACCTGATGCATTATCTGCTGGGGCCGGGCGCGGAGCCGCTCTCGGATGAGCAGGCACGTGAGCAGCTCTGCGGGACGAGGCTGTTCGAGCAGGGGAAGTGCATTGTGTGCCGGAGCAGGGATGGGATCGCGTCGTTCTCGTGGTTCAATTCGGATAAGCGGCTGATGGCGGCGGTGACTCCGCTCGATAATGATGTGTTTGCTCTGCCGAAGTTCAGGAGCCTTATCGGGACCGTGGGTGATAAGATCGATGATCTGAAGATAATCAGGCGAGAAACCGGGCTGCTGCCGGGTGGAGGATTCAGCGTGGGGATCGACTGCGTTCGCGGACCGGAGCCTGGTTTGAATGAGCGGGTGATGATGGTGGCTCTGCCGGATGGACGGGTCGTGTATGCGGAGTGGTTTAGCGGGAATGTTCCTGATGATGTGGAGATCCGAGCGGGGCTGGTGTTCTTCGAAAATAATCCGTTCTGGACCCGCGGAGTGAAGGCGAAGGTCTATTATCCGGGTGGAGCCTGGGAACAGGGGAATTCGGTCGAGCTGTGTGGAGAAAAGGCGCCCTGGCTCAATTTAACTGGTAAATTCGGTATTGTGTTGAGGGGAACGAAGTCGGTTTCGATAGAGGATGGGCAGTTGGTGTTGAATCATCGCCCCGCGGGGAGCGGAGAGCTCGCGAAGTGCGCGGTGGCGGTGTTTTATCCGAGAGCTGATGTGGCAGCTACGAAGCGAGCCGATGCTGTGGTGAAAGTGGTGGAGAAAGACGGCGCGGTTGACGTGGAACTGGGGGATGCAAGAGTGTTACTCGGCGCGGATTTGAAGGGTGTGGCCACGAGATAAATAGATATACGTAGCATCTCATCCCATACATAAATAAAAAGCAGCCTCTTCGAACTCTACATACCGGGCGAAAAGGCTGCTCTTTTTCTATTTCTTTGCGGATGCGGTTTGAGACAGGTTCATGCATCCGATAGCGCGAGCCAGGGCGGCTCGCGCCTGGTTTACGGCGGAGATCGCGTTGACACGGTTGGTATCGGCGGTAACCAGAGCGGTCTGCGCATCGAGCACATCGAGGAATGTCCCCATTCCCGCCTTGTAACGGCCCTCGACCAGCCGCAGGGCCTCCTGTGCGTTGGCATATTCAGCGTCGGCTGTCACCGCTCTCTGCTCTGCGGTCCTTAGGTTCAAATAAGCCTGAGAGACATCGGAAATAACCCCCAGCCTCGTCGAATCCAACTGTGCCTGCGCAGCCTGCAGGTTCGCGCGAGCCTCCTCGACCCTGCCTGCGGTCAAGCCCGCGTCGAACGGGGTAAACTGCAGCGCGACGCCGTAGGTCAATGTATCGTCGCCGGGTGGGAAGTCCGAGCCGCGCTGGAGCCATCCGGCGGTCGCGGTGAGCGCGGGCGCGTTGCTGGTTTTTGCAGCACTGAGTCCATATCGGCTCGCTACGATATTCGCCTGAGCCTGCTTCATCTCGGGACGTTGGGCGATAGCCTGATTGACGAGCGCATTTACATCGTTCGTGGCCATCGGGGGCTCGGAAGTATCGGCGGGTTCGACGGGAGTTCGTGGGTCGATTCCCATCAGTTCCGCGAGAGCAACGCGTGAGTTAGCCGCATTGTTATTTGCGAGATTGAGGTTGAAGATCGCGTCGGCAACCGCGGTTTGAGCTCGCACGACATCAGCCGGCAGTCCGAGGCCGGTGTTCAAGCGAGCCTGGGCTAGAGCAAGGTGGCTCTGAGCCGCTTTTACGTTCGCCTCGTTAACGCTCACCAGTCGTATGTTCTGAGCATAGGTATAAAATGCCTGCTTCACCTGCAGCACAAGATCGGACTGCGCCCGTGTCAGGTTTGCTCCAGCCGCCGTCTGCTGTGCCTGAGCTTCGCGGACGACATCACGAGTGTGATTGAAATCGAATATGAGCTGGTTCAGCGATGCGGATAACTGGTACCCGTTATTCAACACCGGCAAGTCAGCGGGATTAAGAGCGGTGTTGGTATAACCTGCTGTTCCGTGTACTGTTGGCAGCAGGCCCGAACGCGCCTGTTTTACCCTTCCCTTAGCCGCGTTGATACTCGCCTGCGCGATCGTAATGCCCGGCTGATGGTGCAGGGCGATCGCTGCCGCTTCTTCTGCGGTCAGCGGGCGGTTCGGTACATCAGGAGACACAGCCGGCGGCGGTGGTAGTGTGACCGGCGCGGGCAGTGGGGTTTCCTTAATTTTCGGAACTATCGGCGGCGTCTGCTGAGCGAACGCGGGCGCGAAGCACATCAGTAGAAGCGCGGATGTTATAGTAATACGTGTGCGAAGCATTTTTCTTCCTTTCAAGTGGATGAAAGCCTGTCGCTGTCAGCTGAGTAACTCTGAAATAGGTGTATCCTCGGATACTTCGGGAGCTGTGGCTATGCTGGCCTGCAGGAGCTTGTTCAGCGCGAAGACCGCGGTGTTTCGTTCATCCGGTGACAACTGCTGCATTGCCTTTACTACTCGTGAAATGCGCCTGTCGGAGCGGGAACGCATTATCTCGACCCCACGCGATGTAAGCTGCAGGCTTTTCACCCGCCGGTCTTCGGGTTCGGAGACGCGTTCCACCATGCCCGCGCGCTCGAGCCGGTCGGCGATTTGAGTCATCGCGCTCTGGGTTACACCGAGTTCTCTGCTTATCACCGACATAGCTCGCGGCCCGTCGCGTAATATCCCGCATACCCGCATCTGCGCTACCGGCAGGTCCATCGCAGGATCATCGGAATATAACGAGAAAAGCCGCCGTATCAGCTTCGAAAGAAGCGACGCTACCTCAGCACTTTGTTCTTGAAGCGCTATCTCGCTCATTTCTGCTCCTTATTTTTACGGATGCGGCGGGCAATATCGTCCATAACCGTATACATCGCCGGAACTACGAAAAGTGTCAGGATTGTCGATGTCGTAAGACCGCCGATAACCGCGGTCGCCATCGGCGCCTGCACCTCCGAGCCCTTACCGAGCGCCAGCGCCAGGGGCAGCATGCCCAGGATTGCGGCTGACGCGGTCATGAGAATCGGGCGAAGTCGGGTCGGGCCCGCTGTTAAAAGCGCCTCGTCGCGCAGCATTCCGCGCTCACGCAGGACATTTGTATAATCGACGAGCAGAATACCGTTTTTAACGACGATCCCGACGAGCATCAAGACGCCGATGAATGCGGTCAATCCGAATGCCCTCCCGGTCAGGAAGAGGCCGAGTATAATACCTGTCGCGGCGAGCGGGACCGAGAGAAGAACCGTGAGCGGGTGAATAAACGACTCGAACTGCGACGCGAGGAGCATGTAGATGAGTGCTATCGCCAGGAAGACCGCAACACCCATTCCACCGAACTCCTCAGCCTGCCGTTTCTGGTTGATTCCCCAGTCCCAGTAGTAACCAGTCGGGAGCTGGATATCGGACATTATATTGGCAAGGTCTTTCTGAACATCGCCCGCGGAGCGTCCCTGCGGCATACCGGTAATAGCTACGTAGCGCTGGCGGTCGAAGCGGTCGATTTCGCTTGGCCCCATGCCATAGACCGGATGTGCAACCTGGCTCAGGAGGATGTCCTGACCAGTCGAACTCGCCGAAGCGGGCCGGATCACAAGGTTCTCCATCTCAGCCACGGTCTTTCGAGACTTTTCCTGCACCTGGACGATAATGGGGTACTGGAAGCCCTTTTCCTGGTAGTAACTCGCGATGTCGCCGTTGGTAGCCGTGCTGATCGTATTGGCGATATCGGAGAAAGACACACCGAGCTGCAGTGCTTTCTGCCTGTCTACGCTCCACTGGATTTCAGGCATAGCCTCCTGCCAGTTTACATCGACGTTTTCCATCCCCGGGATGGTCCTCGCGCGAGCAAGGACCTCTCTCGAAAGGTTGGAAAGGGTCTTGAGATCATCGCCGAAGATATCGATTTCGACATTGGTGCTGCCACCGGTCATAATCATTGTGACAAGGTCGAACTGGCTAAGGCGTGAGTTTGCTCCAGGTACGGTGAAAAGTTGCTTGCGGAGATCATTCATAACGTCCTGGGTAGATTTTGTGCGATTGTCCTTAAGTTTGACTGATATGGAGCCCTGGTAAGGGGTGAGGGTTGTCATACCACGGTTACCTGATCCAATGGTAGAAAGCACCATGCTTACGTTTGGATTTTGGCTGATTTTTTCCTCAATGCGTTTCATCGCTTTGTTGGTCATCGCAAGTGAGGTTCCGACCGGCATCTTAACGCTGACATTGAAATCACCGCTGTCGGTCTGCGGCATAAGCTCGGTACCGATCATCGGGAATATCAGGAAGCTTCCCGCAGTGAGTGCCAGGGCTCCGATGATCACGAGCTTGCGGTGCGCGAGTGTCCAGCGCAAACCCTTGCGGTAGTTACCGTCCAGCAGATTGAACCATATTCCGAATCGCACGAATGCGCGCTGGAGTATGCTGTTGTGGTGACCATTCCCGCTGACGCTCTCGGCGTGTGCTTCACCCGAGATAAGGCGGGTAGCGAGCATCGGGACGACTGTGGTCGCGTCCAGAAGCGAAACCGCGAGCGAGAATATAACAACCAGCGCGAACTGGGTGAACATCTGTCCCGCCTGGCCTTTGATCAATAAAAGCGGCAGGAATACGACCATAACGGTCCATGTCGATGCGAATACGGCGGACATGATCTCGCTCGTGCCGCTGATGGCGGCGTCGGTCGCGTTCTTTTTGTCTCGTTCTATGTGCCGGAATATATTTTCCAGCACAACGACCGCATCATCGACGATAAGTCCTGTTGCAAGCGCAAGTCCACCGAGCGACATCGTGTTGATGGTGAAGCCGCACAAGTAGAGCAGCGCAAACGTTGAGATAATAGAGGTCGGGATCGAAAGCGCGACAACCAGCGTGCTGCGAATATTCCGCAGGAAGAAGAGCAGGATCAGGACAGCGAGAATGCCTCCGATGAGAGCGCTGTCTCTAACGTTGTTGACCGAGTCCTGAATGAATGAGGACTGATCATAGGCTAGGCCGAATTTCAGGTTAGGATACAGCTTTTTGACCCGTTTCAGCATTTCGAAAACCGCATGAGCAGTAGATATTGTATTAGCGTCGCTCTGCTTGGTAATTGTAAGGCTGGCTGCGTCCTCTCCATTCAAACGCGCGAATATTCTAGGTTCGGAATACAGGTCGCGGATCTGTGCGACATCACCGAGCGCAACCGGCTGGCCGTCGAATACACCGACCGGTGTCTGGGCGATCTGCTCGGTGCTGGTGAACCACCCGAGGCTGCGGATTGTGTATTCAGTGTTGCTTTCCTTGGCGATACCCGCGGGGAGGTTTATATTCTCCTGAGCGATGCGCAGGATTACATTATCCAGGCTGAGATGGTGAGCGCGCAGCCGCACGGGGTCAACATCGATAATAATCGCTCTCTGTTGGCCGCCGTTTGCCGTAGCCGACGCAACACCATCGCACGATTCGATCATCGGCGATATCTGGTTATCGAGGAGCGTGCGCAGTTTGACCGGGTCTTTCTCGCCGGAGACGCCGAACGTAAGGATCGGCATCTGGGATGGGTCAAACTTAAAGACCAGCGGGTTTTGGAGGGTTGGGTCGGTTGGGAACCTGCGCTTTGCGCGTTCCACCAGCTGCAATACATCGACTGCGGCCTGGCCGATGTCGGTTCCCCACTGGAACTGGATTCGCACGGTCGAGGTCCCTTCCACGCTGCTTGATGTAACGTGGTAGAGGTTCGGCGCACCCGAGACCGCCTGTTCGATAGGACGGGTGACCTGAGCCTCGATCTCTTCAGGGGCTACATTAGGCCACTGAGTAGTAACTGCGATCGTAGGCAGAGTGACTTTCGGTAAAAGGTCGACAGGCAGCCGGCCCAGACAAACGATACCGAGCAGCACGAGCGCCGCAATTCGCATCGTAACAGCGACGGGTTTGGTAACCGCCCAACGCGCTATATTCATGCCTAATTCTTGCCCTCCGTCTGGCTCATTATGCTAACCGAAAGTCCATTGATATGCCAGGTAACCCACTTACGCCTTGCCATCATTGCCCTCGCTGCCCGCGGCCTCCGTGTTCACCCTGACCGCCAGGACCGCCGTGTCCGCCGGGACCACCTGGTCCGCCCTTACCACCGCGCCGGCCCGTGATAACCGTCGCGCCTTCACGCACGGGGAATGCGCTCAAGGTGACGACCTTCTCGCCGGGCTTTACACCCTGCTCGATCGAGGTGAAGTTGTCATCGGATGTACCGGTAACAACCGGCTTGTGACTGGCTTTATTATCTTTATCCACAACGATCACATAGGTCCCGGACTGATCGTGCTGTATCGCTTCACGAGGTACGACTACGGCGTTCTTCACGCGCTCGGTCTCGAGTGAAACGCGGGCAAACATACCGGGCTTGAAAAGGTTTTTGTCATTACTCAGGATCACACGGACCATAAATTGCCTGCTTGCGATATCCGCTGACGGATTAACCTGAATTACGCTTCCGGTGAATTTCTGATCGGGAAGCGCATCGAATGAGATCGTCGCGGCCTGGCCGATGTGCATCATCGTGCTTTCTTCTTCGGGCACGGAGATCGTCACCCAGACCTGCTTGATAAACTGAACCGCTATGATCGGCTGGCCCGCTGTAGCGACAGCTCCGGGATCGATGTAGCGCTTGGTGACGAAGCCATCGAGTGGTGAGACCAGCACGGTATCCGAAAGCCTGGCCTGTGCGCTTCTAAGGGAAGCCTTCGCGGCATCGACACTGGCTCTGAGAGCCGCTATGCTCTGCTGGTAAGCCGGCTTTTGTGCGGTGTTGGCATTCGCGTATTCGAGTGATGCCTTAGCCTGCTCGACTTTGGCCTGTGCGGCTTCGATGTCGGCTTTACCCTTTGTCTTGACTATGCTCAGCTGCTGCTCCGCCGCGTTTTTCTGTGCTTTTGCGGAATCGAGCTGTCCTTTCGCAATGTCTACCGCCGATTGCTGCACGCTGACCGTGGCTTTTGCGTCATCCACATCCTGCGCCGCGATGAAGCCCTGCTTGTAGAGGTTGAGAATTCGGTTGTATTTTACCTGCGCGTTTTCGAGGTTTGCCTGCGCGCTCTTGATCGCCGCATTTGCGTTGTCGATTTTAGACTGCGCATCAGTGACGCTCGAACTCGCCGCGGCGACCTGCGCCTGGTAGTTCTGGCGCACCTGGTTAGCGTCGGCCTGAGCGCTCATGACACCCGCTTTCTGCTGGCGAATCTGGGTGTTCACGTTTACATTGGTAGGATTTTGGCTGATCTGCGCCTGCGCCAGGCGATACTGCGCCTCAGCTAACGCTGCCATCTGCTGATGGACATCAGCCTCCACTTCCTCCGGATCGATGCGCACCAGCACCTGTCCCTTTTTCACGCGGTCACCCTCGTGAACCTGCAGAAAATCAACGCGTCCGGTGACTTTCGACGCGATGTTGACGTTCTGCGGCGATTCGACAGTGCCTGTAGCCTGGAACGTGTGAACGACGTCCTGGAGCGCCACCGGAACAGTTGAGACCAGCACCGGCGCTTTCATTCTCGCCGCGCGCATTCCGGCCTGGGCGGCATTTTGCGCCATCTTCTGATTAATCCGCCATACGGTCAACGAACCGATCAAAACAACTGGTAAAAGAGCTAAGACCCACCGTTTCATAAGACCCTCGCATTGGTTAATGAGGCTAATTATTAATCTACATTAACTATCCCTGCAATGTCAATGGTTGAGGCGGATAATTATTACAAATTACGAGCAGAAACTGCTAGTGGATGGGCTTTTATTTGCAGGCAGGAGGGTGGCATTGTGTTGAAGTAATCTCGAATTGAGAGAGGCAAGCGAGGATTCAACGCGAGCCTCGCTGATATGAACATCCGACGAGGTCATTATGAACCGGTTGCTGGAGGGTATTGCTGATTTCTGCGGCTCGCATTTGCTGGATGAGAAAGTTTTGCTGGCACCGTCGCTTTCGACTGGACGCCAGATCGCGGAGGCTTTGGCGAGAAATGGGCATCCGTGGGTGAATCTGCGGGTCGAGACGATCCGAACGCTGGCGATGTCGGCAATCGGGCCGGAGCTGGCAGGGACTGGGAAGAAGCTGCTCTCGCGCGCGCAGTCGCTGGCTATGGTGGAGCAGGCTTGCGCGAGCGCTCTCGACGAGAAATCCTACTTCGGTCGCCTGCGTGACCGCGCGGGGCTGCATCGCGCAATGCAGCAGACTCTGGGCGATCTCCGCGCGTCGGGTATATCCCCAGGCATCGTATCGACCGGAGCACTCGAGAGCGAGAAGAAGGGCATGGAGATCAGGGCTGTGCTGGAGGCTTACGAGAAATCATTGCAGCAGGATGGATATGTCGATGATTCCGATGTCCTGCGTTTGGCGCTGGAGAAGCTGAAAAATGGGCAGATGCAGGCGGAACCGGCGCCATGGTTCCTGGTCCCCGAAGGGCTGGACGCATCTGCTGCCGAAAAGGATTTTCTCAGGGCGACAGCCGGGTCGCGGCTGCAGGTGGTGCCTGTTGACGATCCGGCGAGGTGGGGCATGCAGTCGCTCGATATCCGGCGTGCGCTTGGTGAGGAGAACGAGGTCCGCGAAGTTTTTAGAACGGTCCTGCGAGAGAACCTGCCTTTCGACGATGTTGAGATCATCTACACCGATTCCGCCACCTATGTTCCTCTCATCTACGAAATGTCTTCTCAATACGGCGTCCCATGTACCTTCGCGCAGGGGATCCCGGTGACGTTCTCGCGTCCGGGGCAGGCTGCGCTCGGGTTTCTGGAGTGGCTGGTAAGCGGATACGATACGAATGTGCTGCGAAAGACAATAGCCGAGGGTTGCGTGAGCTTTCAACAGGTGACCCCGGAAGGCGATCCGCCGGGTGGGCTGGCTGTTGCGAGGACGATCCGTGAGGCGCGGATCGGATGGGGACGTGAACGTTATATATCGTGCCTGGATTCATTGCAGCGCGACCACTTGCGAAGGCTGGAAAGAGCCGGAGAAGAATCGGATGGTGATGAGACACAGCTATCAAAAGCCGGTCTGGAGGAGCGCTTGCGGGTATGCGCGGTGACCAGGAGCTTTATCGAAAAGCTGTTGGAAGTATCGGCTGCGGCTGAGTCAGATAAGATCGATTATTCCTCGCTCGCATGCGGCTTGCTCGAGTTCCTTAAGGAGTTTGCGAATGTGACCAGCGAAATCGATGGGCTTGCTCTCAGCACGCTTTCCACGGTGATCGGCGAGCTTGCGCAACTGCCTTCGGTGCGGACTACCCTTCCGCAGGCTGTAGAAAGGCTCAGGGAAGCCGTTACCCAGACCTGCGTAAACGCGTCGACTTCACATCCGGGGCATCTTCACATCAGCGAATACTGGCTCGGCGGTTACAGTGGGCGCGGTCATACTTTCGTTATAGGGCTCGATGAGTCGCGGTTCCCCGGAAAAAGCCGGCAGGACCCGGTTCTGCTGGATATTGAGAGAGCCGCTATCAATGAGTCGGTCGCGCCCAGGCAACTGCCTCTTCTGGGAGAAAAGCCGGTTGAAAACTCCGCCGCGCTGAATGCTTGTCTTGCCCGTCTTCGCGGGAGTGTCTACCTGAGTTTTTCGTGCCGTGATCTCGTGGATGATCGCGATCAGTTCCCCGCGGCGGTGGTCCTTGATGCTTATAGAAGAAAGACGAACGATGCGAGCGCTGATTATTCGCATCTGCTCGAAGCGCTGCCGTCTCCTGCGGGATTCATCGCTGAAGACGGCGTTTTTCTGGATGAGTCGGAGTGGTGGCTCGGGCGTTTGAAAAGTGTGGGAGCGGCTGCAAATGGGGCGCAGGCGGGGGCGCATGCCGTGTATCCGTGGCTTAATCGCGGTGAAAGGGCTGAGATGGCTCGGGATGGGGCGATGTTCACGGCGTTTGACGGACTTATCGCCAATTCGCATGACCTGAGCCCGTGCTCGAACGGAGCGGTAATGTCACCGTCGATGCTGGAAGCTCTCGGAAGATGCCCGTTCGGATATTTCCTTCGGTATGTTCTGCGGATCAGCCCGCTGGAGGATCGTACGCTGGACCCGACGAAATGGCTGGACAGTCTTGAATACGGCAGCCTGATGCATGGGATCTTTTATCGATTTATGGAGCGGATAACCAGGCGCGGCGAGAAGCCGTCGGTGAAGCTGCATAAAGATGAGATAAGAGATATTGCGAACGGAATGATCGCCGAGCAGGTCAAGCTTATTCCTCCACCCAACACTCCCGCGTTTGAAGCTCAGCGCGAGGATATACTCCGCACCTGCGGGATATTCCTGGCCCTGGAGGAGGAGCACTGCCGGGATGTCACACCGCGATTTTTCGAGGTGCCGTTTGGCAGCCCCGGGTGGAGATCGTCGGCTGCAATTTCCAGTGAGGTTCCTGTAAATATCGAGCTCGGGAATGGCAGCCGGATCCGGCTGGCGGGCAGGATCGACAGAGTAGATGAGAGTTCCGATCAGACCTTTCAGATATGGGATTACAAGACCGGGAGCGCGCGGCGGATCAGGGAGGAGTCGCTTTTCGATTGCGGCCGCCAGCTTCAGCATGCGCTGTATGCCGCAGCTGTGGAGGAGCTGCTGAGGCGGGCGGGCATAATCGGCGAGGTGGTTACATCGGGTTACTTCTTTCCGGCGCTGAGGGGCGAAGGACAGCGGATCGCCAAGCGTAAGGATCTTGAGAAGATGCGGATGGTGCTGCTCGATCTTGTGGAACTGCTGCATTCCGGGGTTTTTCCGGCGACAATCGATGATGGCGACTGCCGGTATTGCAATTTCAGCTCGATCTGCGCCGGCGCTCCGGGTAGAAGCAAGATCAAGCTCGAAGACAGCAGCAATGTTCTGCTCGAACCGATAAGGAGGCTGCGGGCAAATGGTGACTAACGGCGTATTAAAGGATGAGCAACAGCGGATAGCAATTGCCACCGAGCTCGACAAAACACTGCTCGTGGAAGCCGCCGCGGGTACTGGAAAAACAACGAGCCTGGTGACCAGGATGGTTGCGCTCATCAGGGAGGGCAAAGCCGAAGCGCAGCACATCGCCGCGATCACATTCACTCGCAAAGCCGCTGCTCACCTCCGGCAGAAGTTCCAAAACGAGCTCGAAAAAGCTCATGCGGCTGAGCAAGCCGCTGAGGTGAAACAAAGGCTCGCGCGAGCGCTCGATGAGATAGACCGGCTCTATATCGGCACTATTCACTCGTTTTGCGCGCAGTTGATCCGTGAGAGGCCTGTTGAGGCGGGAATCGATCCGGAATTTACTGAGATCGAAGAAGCTGCGGATATCGCGCTACGGGACATGTGCTGGCATGAGTATGCTGACAGGCTTTTCGTGGAAGAATCGCCCATGCTCCGGCAGTTGGAGGCTTACGGTATCGAGTTCGACCGGCTTCAGGCGACCTATAACATACTCTGTTATTATCCGGATGTTACGCCTGTTGTCGCGGCAGCCGGCAAGCCCGATTTTAATCGAGCGCGAGGAGCTGTCAGCGAATTTCTGGGCTTTGCTGAACGTGTGATGCCTGTGGATCCGCCGGGGGATGGCTGGGATAGTCTCCAGAGCCGGATGCGGCGCGCGCTTCGGCTGCAAAAGGTGCTCGATACGGCGCGGGATACCGAGTTTGTACGCCTGCTGGAAGCGCTGGACGGGTCGGGTACCGTGGTATTGAAACGGTGGCCGGATTCGGATGCGGCCAAGGATATGAAGGAGCGGTTTGCGGAGTTCAGGGAGAATGTGGTCGGACCGGCGCTGCGGGAGTGGCGTGAATATCTGCACCCGATACTGATAAACGCCGTCACGCCTGCGGTAAATTATTTCACGGATTACAGGCGAACAAACGCCCTGCTTAACTTCCAGGACCTGCTGATGATCGCGCGGGACCTGCTAAAAAATAATCCGAGGATCAGGCGCTATTTCCGGCAGCGATTCTCGCATTTGCTGGTCGATGAGTTCCAGGATACCGATCCGATCCAGGCGGAGCTGATGCTTTACCTTACCGGTGAGGATTCACATGAAATGGACTGGCATAGGGTGAAGCCTGCGCCGGGCGCGCTGTTCGTGGTTGGTGATCCGAAGCAATCGATATACCGCTTCCGCCGAGCCGATATCGCTACCTATAACCGGGTAAGGGAGATAGTGGAGGGATCCGGCGGAGAGGTCATCACGCTTTCCACTAATTTCAGATCAGTCGAAAGCATCTGTAACAGCGTTAATACCACTTTCGATGATATATTTCCACCTCAAAGCACCGAGGAGCAGGCTGGTCAGGTTCATCTGCATTTCCGCAGGCCCGATGGGGCTGGTCTGGCTGGGATTTATAAGCTGGAGCACAGTACCAGTGAGATAAAGAACCGGCTGAATATAAACCGGATCAACGATGCTCATATTGCCCGGACCGATGCCGACGCGATTGCCCGCTGGATACGGGGCGCAATCGACAGCGGTATGGAAATCCAGGAAGGCGATGGGAGATCGAGGAAAGTCGAGCCGGGTGATTTCCTGATCGCGGTCAGGCGTAAGAAAAATCTCAGGAAATACACCCAGGCGCTGGAATCGCTCGGGATCCCGTTCGAGATAACCGGAGCGGGTGGGTTCGCGGAGTCCGAGGAGATTCGGAATCTGATGCCGTTTCTAAAATGTGTGGTAGACCCGGATGATGCGATTTCGGTAGTTGCATATCTTCGTGGTCCTCTGTGCGGGACCGAAGATAGCGCGCTGCTCGAATATAAGCTGGCGGGGGGAAGCTTTAATTATATCTCCGGTGCTCCCACTGGCGTCTGCAGTGGGATTGTTGAGGCTTTCGGCTTTTTACGCGAGGCTCGGGAGTGGTCGCGGAAGCTGCCACCCGCGGCGGCGTTCGCGCGGATTTTCGAGCGGCTGGGGATATTGCCCGATGCCGCGTGCAGGGAGTTCGGCAATACCCGCGCGGGGAACCTGATGAAGATGCTCACCCTCGCGCGAAGCCTCTCGATAGAGGGTGAATCATTTGCTGGGATCGTTATGAAGCTGGAGGAGCTTTTATCTGCTGATATCGAGGAGATGGGAATCGAGCCCGGCAGGTCTGATGCGGTCCGGCTGATGAACCTGCATAAAGCTAAGGGGCTGGAGGCTCCGGTAGTGTTTCTTGCCGATCCGACGGTTATGAAAGATCATGACCCCGAGTATTACATCGATCGTGCGAGCGATCCGCCCAGGGGACATTTCGTTTTCTGGATGCCGCAGGGCGAATTCCAAAAGCGGGAGATCGCGCTCCCGCTGGATTGGGAGAGCAAGGCGGCCTTCGAGGGGCAGTTCCAGGATGCTGAGGAGGATCGGCTGCTTTATGTCGCGGCGACGAGGGCGATGAACATCCTGGTTGTGAGCGTTTACCTTAATGAGTCGAAGAAGCCCGCTGAAAGGCAGGGACCGTGGTGCAGGCTGATCGATGGTTCTACTCCCGAGCTTCCCTGTATGTCGATTCAGGCGCTGGCTGGTGATGAGGCGCAAGTGGATCTCTCAATTGAATTCCCGATGGCGCGAGAGAAGCTGACAGCGGTATTCGATGCGGCAAGAAGACCGAGCTACGCTGTTGCTAATGTCACCAAGATCACTCATAACACCGAAAGCGTGTTGATCCCGCGCGCGGAGCGGGGTCACGGGTCGGGATGGGGGCGGGTGCTACATGGAACCCTCGAGGCGCTGATGCGCAGCCCCGATATCGATGTCAGGCTGCTGGTGGAGAACGGACTCCGGCAGGAAGAGATGCCGGTGGACGATGCGGGGGAGATAGTCAGGCTGGTGGAATCGGTGCGAAGCTCGGAGATTTGGGTAAAGGCTTGCAGCGCGGAGAAGCGATTCGTGGAAGTCCCGTTCGCGCTGAATGTGCCGAGCGCTGACCTCGGCATAACCGATGGCCCGGCGGAAACCGTTTTGGGTGGAGTTGTCGATCTTGTATATTGGGATGGCGAGAGCTGGATTATTGTCGATTATAAATCAGATGTCACCGTAAACCGGCTGCGGGGACTGATCGACCGCTATGCGCCTCAGGTGCGCTGTTATCAGCGTTATTGGGAGCAGTTGACGGGTGAACCCGTGCGTTCAGCTCTTTACTTTGTGGATAACGGGCATGTAGAGTGGCTGTAGGGGCAGGTCACGGCTTCAACACCGTGACCTGCAGTCCGTTTTTTATTCCGTTCCGCTGATAGCGAGGAGCGCGGGGCCGGATTCGGTGTTATTGGAGAGCATAGTTATGCCTGTGATGGTCTTTTCGGGCGAGGGGTTGGCCCATTCCATCATCCGAATGACCGATTTCTCATAGGCTTTGCCCTTTGCCGCCCAGGCGACTTTGCACTTCGGGCAGTCTTTCGGGTCGTTCCAAGCGGTGATATTTATTCCGTAGATCAGTGGGATTTCTACCTGAGTCCCATCCGAGTAGCTGACCATGTAAGCTCCGGCCTTTTTCCCGGTCTCATCGAACCTGGCGGCTGTATGCAGGAAGAACAGGGATTTTGCCCTGGTGTTTAATCGTATGTCGACCTTGCTCGGGTATGATGCGTCAAGGTCCATTGATGAGGCTATCCGCAGCGCCGAGTTTTCACTGGTGGAATCAGCCATGCGGAACTCGATCCCCTTCAAGCGGACCAGGCCTGTCGGCGCGTTTGAAAGGTCCTGATCGGGTCCCATACCTATCCAACCCGAACCTGACGGCTGATCCGCGAGCTTTACGTTGTAGTATGAGCGGATATCAGTCGTGAATCCGTCCCGGGTCACGAGCACGGGCTGCTTGCGCTCGTAGCTTTGATCGAAGACTTCTTCGGTGTTATATGGGAGTTCTTCGAATGTTGTCTTGCCGTCATTCCACGCGCACTCGCCGGCAAGGACCATCGCGATAAACTGCTTCTTCTCTCTTTTAAGGTCGTTTTCGTTGCTGTTAAACCCCACCCAGAGAGTCAGCAGCTGACCCATTATTGCATCTCGCTTCGCGGCTTCGGCAAACCCGGATATATTAATCGGATCGTTCCACGGGGCGGCGATGACATTAAAGCCCGCGTCCTTAAAGAGCTTGAGAGATGTGTAGTCTTTCACCCGCGCGGGGCTGTAGTGCCAGTCCGCGATGATGATATCCTTCGGTACCATGTCACGCCGCTTCCGGCTTTCCACCGAATTCGGCGCGTTCATTTGGCTGGAAGCTTCGCCGGGAGCGAGAAGCATATCTCCCCATATAATCAACCGGACGCCCTTTTTATTCGCATAATTATGCAGCTTCTGTATATCTTCGCCAAAGAGCTCAGTCATGCTCTTACCGCTGCAGAGCGGGCATGTCGGGAACTTGTTATAATTGGCGACTTCATCGTGACCGATGTGGATATACACCGGTTTGAACAGATCGCAGATTTCGTCGATGATGTTGAAAACGAAGTCGTAGGTTTCCTTTTTTGATGGACAGTAGTTGTTGAGAATAGAAACATCCTCGGCGATGTTTCTATTCTGACCATTCTTAAACATCCACCCCGCATGCCCGAGCGTGGATATCTCAGGGATTACCTCTATGAAATTGCGCCTGGCGTATTCGATCTCCTGCCGGACATCGTCCTGCGATTCCGAAATTTCCGTTGCCAGTTCAGGATTGGTTTTCCACTGCATATTGCTGCATTCGAGGACGAGGTAGTTATACTTGAACCGGGTGAAGATGCGGTCGATCAGCTTTTTGTGGAAAGGCAGAGCATCTTTTCCGGTGTAGAGGAGCACCCCCCTGAACTTCATTGTGGGCCAGTCCGTGACCTGGCAGCCGCGGATGAATGAGCGGCCCTGCTCCGAGCGCACAAGCTGTCGCAGGGTCTGCATTCCATAGAAGCTCCCCGCCGGATCGTAACCCGCCACCAGCACCGCATCCGGGGTTACTTTGATCCCGTAACCCTCGTCCTTAGCCGGAGGAGTCAGGTCGTTTGCACCGGCGGCCTTTGCGAGCGCTTTGTTGCGGGTGAGCTCTCCTACCAGGATCAGGTTCTTTTCACTCGCGACCTGGCTCTCCCTTACGATTTTAAGGTCCAGGTTGCAGATGGAGCGCACTTCCGAAGCAAATTGGAGCGCGCCTGAGAAGTCGCGTTCGTTTGCACCGTCCGCGACTACGATTTGCGTGGCAGCGTTCAGCTCGAAGTTATTATCGAGGAGTTTGATCTCCTTGGGCTCGGGGATGATCAGCGCGTCGCCGTCCGCGGGCTCCTGCACTTTCTTCGCATTGGAGATCTCCACAGCTCCGCCGTTGGATGCTCTCATCGGCAGCTCTTTTGGGGCAGCGGGTTCGATGGTGATTGTGATGGTTTGTGAATATCGCTTTCCACCCTCCATTGGCTTGCCGAAAATCCCGGACCAGAGGATAGGAGTCCTGCGAGCGCGCGCGATCCCGCCGTTGCGGAAGTCCAGCAATTCCTGCCCGTCCAGGTCGCCGTCCACATGAATGTTCAGCTTGCCCAGGGTGCTGTCGAAGGTGATATCTTTATACAGGTAAGGCGCAAAGTTCTCGTCGGCTTTTTGGAAGATGATAGGGATAATGCCTGATTTCTCGCCTTTGGCGCCGGTCGCGGAGTAGTGCCTTCCCATGAACGGCTGCGCCGACATATATCCGAAGCAATAGTCCATTCTCCCATTGCTTATATCAGCCGGCATTCCATAACCGAACTGGAACGCGGCTTTGTTCGGCAGCAGAGTGATTTTATGGGTGCCGGTGAAAGTCTTGGAATGGTGTTCGATGATCACCATTTTTCCGCCGGGGATGTCCTGAACGGTGATATGGTTGTCTTTATTGGTGTAGTTGAAGTATTGGGATGTGTATTGTCCGTTATGGATAACCAGCGTGGAGCTGCGGATAAGGTTCACTCCATTGTAGTCAAGACAAAAACCATCTTCGGCGGTGAAACTGAGGTTCCAATTAGCGGCTTTAAGATCTTTGATAGAATCGACCGGTTCTGCCGATGCGGTATTGACTATCATCAATAAGGCAACCGCGGCAACAGCATACAAAGGATGCCACATAACGTGTCTACTCCCTGACATATAGCGTTTGAGCTGAGTGAATTGCGACCATTGTATTGTTCGGGTGTGGTTGTGTCAACCAGGTAGGAGGCAATCATGCGAGTTGACACTGTTTTACAAGCCCAAGTATAATAGCGTTACTTCGTTTCAAGCGGGATTGCATTGCCTGCCGTGGAGACCTTTGGTGTCTCTGATACGGCGGGCGCTGCGGTCGGAGCTGTAATTAGCGGAAGTCAGCAATTGGACAGCACTCTTAAAAGGATGGATGAAGAGATCGACCTGCAGGAGACTTTTCTCCCGCTTATCGCCGCATGGAAGTTCCTGCTCCTGCTGTCGATAGTGGGAGCGATCCTGGCTTTTGGCGTCAGCTTCTTCCTGCGGCCCGTATACGAAGCGAATGCGACGCTGTTCGTTCAATCCAACTCGGGCCTCAGCAAGGCGCTAGGCGATCTGCCCATACCGATCGCGACGCACGATACGAACTCCAGCTATTTCGTCACGCTCCTGCAGAGCAGAGCTCTGGCTGACAGGGTGATCGATAAGCTCCACTTAATGAACGATCCTCTCTTTACCAGAGGAGATCACCTCACCCGGCAAAAAGCCGTGATCCGCTTCCAGGATAATTTGCACGTCATCGATAATAAATCAGGCTCGCTGGTTATCTCGGTCAGAGCCGGGAGCCCGCGGCTGGCTGAGCGCATCGCCAATTGCGCGATCGATGCATTGGATAAGCTGGTCGTTACCGCATCACGAAAGAAAGCCGGTTTTACATCCGCTAAAATCGCTGAAACTAACAGAGATCTGCGGGAGGCTGAGGACGAACTGCGCAGGTTCCTCGAAAAGAACGACATCGCATCGGTGGATTACGGGACCAAGGCAATGATCGATGAGCTGCGCGGCCTCGAAGCTTCGCTGGTCGAGAATGAGATTCAGCTCGAACAGATAGACAGCGATCTTCGCAATGGTGGAGATTTGAGCTCGCTGGCGAACAAGGAAGTGGAACGGCGGGCGCTGGAATCGAGCAGGAAATATCTGCTGGATAGAAAAATGCAGCTTACTAAGAAACTTGGTCGATTGCCTGAGATAGCGGCTAAATATGCCAGGATTCAGCGGAGATTGGCTGTTTTATCCAAGACATACGAATATTTGAACCAGCAGTATCAGATGGCCCGTGTCACCCAACAGGGTGAGGACACCGATTATCAGATAGTGGATAGAGCGGAGGGTCTGAAGAGGCCCGTGTCTCCTCGCAAACTGGTGAACGCCGGTATCGGTGGGGTGGTAGGGTTTGTCCTCGCGGTGAGCATAGTCAATATCAAATCGTCGCGCGGGAGGCAAGAAATGCTCCGCAGGGCGGCGAGCAGGTCCGTGCTGGAAGACTCCACAAAATCGTCCCATCTCCACGTATAAGGAAACCCGACATGATCGTTGAGCAGATCCGCAAGTGCCGCGTATGTGGCAATACTAACCTCGAAACCGTGCTTGACCTGGGAGAAATGGCGCTTACGGGTGTGTTCCCCACGGCGGATGAACCGGATCCGCCGGCTGCTCCCCTGGTTCTTGTGAAGTGCAAGGGTGAAGGTGATAACCACGCGTGTGGTCTTGTTCAGCTCCTGCACACCGTCTCTCGCGACGATATGTATTCCGGAAACAAATACGGTTATAGATCAGGGATCAATCAGAGCATGCGGTCTCATCTCTCTGATCTGGCGCACAGGGCTGAAGTTATGGCCGGGTTACAACCCGGCGATTCGGTCTTGGATATCGGCAGTAACGATGCTACCCTGCTCAAATCTTACGCTGCTTCCGGTATCAAAAAAACCGGGATCGATCCCACCGGCACGCAGTTCAAGCAGTACTACACCGATGATATCCGGCTGATCGAAGATTACTTCAGCGCCGATGCCGCCGAAGCGCTTATATCGGGAGGCTGCAAGCCCAAGGTAATCACATCGATCGCTATGTTCTACGATCTCGACGATCCCGTCGGATTCGCGCGAGATGTGAAGCGGGTACTCCATCCGGAGGGCGTATGGGTGATGGAGCAGAGCTACATGCCCGAAATGCTGCGGATGAACTCCTTCGATACGATCTGCCATGAGCACCTCGAATATTATGCCCTCAAGCAGATTTGCTGGATACTTGCAGCCGCCGGCCTGAAAGTATTGGATGTGGAGTTCAACTCCGCTAACGGCGGCAGTTTCAGGGTTTATATCACTCACACTGAATCATCTCGGCGCCCCAATGAAGATAAGCTATCAGCAATTGCCCGGTCGGAATCGGAAATGGGCCTGGATACGAGCAGGGCGCTGATGAAGTTCGCCGGCAGAGTGAACGATATCTCGCTGAACCTGAGGCAAATCCTCGAGAAAGCAAAATCGGACGGTAAAGTTACACTCGGCTACGGCGCATCGACCAAGGGCAACGTTACCCTGCAGTATTGTGGGATCGATACGCGGCTGATGGATGCAATTGCTGATCGAAACCCCGCGAAGCTGGGCTGCCGGACTCCGGGCACGAACATTCCGATTATCTCAGAGCAAGATGCGCGCGAAAAAAAGCCGGATTATTTCCTCGTGCTGCCCTGGCATTTTATGTCTGAATTCTACAGCCGCGAGAGCCAGTTCCTGAGCAGGGGCGGGCGCTTCATCATACCGTGCCCGGTACCGAGAATATCGGCTTCACCTGACGATTAAGGATCAATCAAGCAGATGGATAATAATAGCGAGCCGGCATATAAAAAAATATCGTGGGCAAGCCCGAGCTTTGGGGGCAATGAGCGCGAATATCTCCTGGATGCTCTGGATTCCACATGGATTTCCGGCGGACCTTACGTAAATAAGCTGGAAGAGACCTTTGCGCGGATTATGGGGCGAGAGCATGCGATTGCTGTCTCTAATGGGACAACGGCTCTGCAACTGGGCCTGCTCGCTCTGGGAATTGGACCGGGAGATGAGGTTATCGTGCCGGGGTTCGCGTTTGTAGCTGCCGGCAATACGGTTATTCACTGCGGCGCAACACCTGTGTTCGCTGATGTCGACCCCGACACATGGTGCCTGGACCCGCGCTGCGCTAGAAAAGCAATCACCTCCGCAACCAAAGTGATCCTGCCGGTGCATACCTACGGTAATATATGCGCTATGGACGAGATATGCGCGCTCGCCGATGAGTGCGGCCTGGCTGTGATTGAAGATACGGCGGAAGCCGCTTTTTCGAAGTGGGGTGATTCTTACGCCGGCAGCATCGGTGATGTCGGCTGCTATAGTTTCCACGCGACCAAGACCATCACCACCGGCGAAGGTGGAATGGTTACCACCGATAATCAAGCTCTGGCTGATAAAATGAGGCTCCTGCGCGACCATGGCATGCGCAAAGGCACGAAATACTGGCACGATTGCGTCGGATATAACTTCCGAATGACGAACCTGCAGGCGGCTATCGGGTGCGCGCAATTGGAACGGCTCGATACTGTATTGGAAGCGCGTGCAGGGCTTTATGAACACTATTACGAGCGGCTTTCGAGGATTAAGGGAGCGCGTTTGCAGCGGTTCTACGATAAGGTGCAGCCTGCTGTGTGGGCGCTGGGGGTAATTCTTGATCGTGAGCTTATTCATGTCGAGCGCGATGAAGTTATGCAGCGGCTGGAGGATTTCGGCATCGAGGTCCGTCCCGGGTTCTATCCGTTCAGCGTAATGCCCGCGTATAAGAGCACCTCACAGCCTGTAGCGGAAGATGTAAGCAGTCGCATCATCTGCCTGCCGTTCCATCCCTCGCTCTCGGCTGAGGATGTGGATTATATCTGCGACCGGCTTACCGAGGTGATACGGGGTTGAGCGGCAAACGGGCAGTTCTGATCTACTCGGATAGCTCGCATGTATCAGCCAGCAGGACGGTCGAAATCCTGCGCCGGCTGGGCTATAGCGAATTTACGCTCTATGCATTTGAGCGCGAGAACTGGAACTGGACCGGTTTTACAAAAGAAATCGAGATGGTTTCGCTCGGTAAGGTACGCAGCCGGCGCTATTTACAGAGGCTTCCCCGCATCTTCGCTGCAGCGAATCTTGTAAAGCGACTGGAGAGCCGGCGCGAGCAACCTGCCGATCTTGTATATTCTTCGATGCAGGACTGCGGATTGATCGGCGCCAGGCTCTGCAGGCGAGAGACGAAATTTGTCTACGAGATCGTTGACCTGAGAAACACGCTTGAGAGCCGGAGCCTCTTATCGAAGTTGGTTCGCCTGCTCGATAAGCGGATCGCAACTCGTGCAAATGCGCTTGTTTTTACCGCGGAAGGGTTTCTCTTGCGGTATTATGAGCCGCTTTGCCCGGGTACGAGCCGGAAAGCGATCATTATAGAACCACGGCTGCCGTCCGATTGGGAAACAGGCAGCAGACCGGGGCAGCGGTCACCCAGGCTGCCGATACGCGTGGCTTATGTTGGATTGGTGCGGTATGCAGATCGGTGGGCGCCGTTAATCGAGGCTGTGGGCAAGCGAAGCGACAGGTTCGAGTTCCACATCCACGGCGTGGGCCAGGACGTAGAATTGATAAAAGAGCTCGCGCGGAAATACGAAAACGTATACTACCACGGTGGGTTTTCGTCGGATCAGCGCCGGGAAATTTATGAGAACATCGACCTGAGCTGCGCAGTCTACGATAATACAATCACCAATGTGCGCCTGGCGATTCCTAATAAGCTGTTCGAGTCGCTTTATTTCGGCGTGCCTCTTCTCGTGGCTGCCGATACGAGCCTGGCGGAACGTGTGCAGGCGATTGGCAGCGGGTTCGTTGTTGATCCACGTAAACCGGGATTTGCCGAGGAGTTTTTAGATAGTATTACTCCCGAAGCTCTTTCTAATGCGAGCGGTATAGCCATCGCGCAGCCAATTCGTGATCTGTTGTTGAACCTTGATGAGTCTAGTGATCGCCTAAACCACATACTGACTGCCGGATGCGCATAATATATAGCGAGTGAATACAATGAACCAATCGATGTGTTGGGTATCGGAAGGTAAAACTCCAAAAGTTGCATTTTTCGGGAGGAAACCCGCAGGGGCGGCTGCCCTTCGTATGCTGCTCAATTTAGGATGGGATATAACGTGTGTGGTTGTCCCGGACAGGAGCGATCCGGACTGGATGCCGCGGCCGCATGTAAAGGATGTGGCTGCCGAACTCGATTTAAAGGTGTTCACGCAGCGAGAACTGCTGAAAGAGATACAGGCGCAATCAATCGAAAGACCTGATTTTCTTATATCGTATCTCTACTCCCAAAGGGTGCTGCCTGAAACGCTTCGTTTCCCCAAAACCGCCGCCATTAATTTCCACTCCGCGCCCCTTCCCGAACTCGGCGGCTGGGGGGTATATATCCACGCAATCCTTGCTGATTATAAATCCTACGGTGTTTCCTGCCATATTATGACTGAAAATTTTGACGAAGGAGCAATCATTGGGCGACGCGATTTCCCTATTGATCCCTCTAGAGAAACATCGCTATCGCTGGAGCGAAAATCCCAGCCTGAGATGCTGATACTATTTCATGATGTGTGCCGGCGAATTATGAATGGTGAAAGCATCGAGCTTGATACGCGGCCCTTACAGACTTATGTATCGCGTGTGGAAGTTGCATCGCTCCAGGCTGTTCCTGACGACTGCCCACCGGATGAATTAGATAAACGCGCACGCGCATTCTGGTATCCTCCCTATTCCGGAGCTTATTTGGCCAGTCATGGTGAAGACTTCACAATAGCTCCTGCCAGTGCTCTAGCGGATATTGGGAATGAAATCCATCACGACACTTTCCAGGAACTTTGGCAATTAGCTCGAACACTGCTTGATGAAAAGTAATGTCTGAGAATTGCCGGGATTGTCACATGCTGCGAGAGTCCAGTTGACACTGAACCAGCTCAGCAGTAGAATTATCGAGCATACTTGATCTAGCGGAGGCGTAAGATTGCTTCCGCGGCCAGGAGAAATGTAATGCCACGAGCGCTGATAACCGGCGTGACCGGGCAAGATGGTGCATATCTAGCCCGTTTTCTTCTTTCTAAAGGCTACGAAGTACACGCAATCAAAAGACCAAGCAGCACCTTCTCGACCGCGCGAATCGATGATATCTACAACGACCCGTCCGTCCACACGGTGAAGTTCTTTGCTCACTACTGCGACATTGCTGACGGGCTCCGGCTCGCGCACATCATCCGGGAAGTGCAGCCCGACGAGGTTTACAACCTGGGCGCACAGAGCCATGTGGCTGTCTCGTTCGAAGATCCGGTTAATACGGTCGTAGGTAATGTCGCCGGGACAATCAACCTGCTGGAAGCTATAAGATCGGTCGATAAGAGCATACGCTTTTACCAGGCATCCAGCAGTGAAATGTATGGTAATGCTCCGGCTCCGCAATCTGAGGCTACTCCATTCCACCCCTGCAGTCCTTATGCCTGCTCCAAGGTCTTCAGCTTCCATCAGGTGGTTAATTATAGAGAAGCTTTCGGAATGCATGCTACCAATGGGATTCTATTCAATCATGAGTCGCCGATGCGCGGCGAGCGCTTCGTGACACGCAAGATATCCCGCGCGGTAGGAAGAATTAAGTTCGGCATTCAGGACAAGCTCGTGCTAGGCAATCTCGATGCGAAAAGGGACTGGGGCTATGCTGCTGACTACGTGGAAGCTATGTGGATGATGCTCCAGCAGGAGAAAGCTGACGATTACGTCATTGCCACCGGCGAGACGCATTCGGTCCGGGAGTTCTGCGAGATAGCCTTCGCGCACGCGGGTCTTGATTGGAAAGATTTTGTCGTTAGCGCCACTCAATACGAAAGACCGCTGGACGTCGTCTGCTTGCGGGGAGATTCTTCCAAGGCGAGAACAGAGCTGGGATGGAAGCCTAAGGTCGATTTTGAGGGGCTGGTCAAGATGATGGTGGACAGCGACACTGTGCTGGCTGAGCAGGAATCTAAAATTGGCAGGCTTATCTCGCTCTATTGATGGTCTTTTATGCGGAATGTGTTCATAATCGGTTCAGGTCCGTTTGCCCAGGAGTTGTAGGTTTATCTATCC
>Ga0207433_10000771_pt1 | contig 72036 bp, 64 predicted proteins | sample YelNatPaOPGAMG01_FD_187559 | JGI IMG/M metagenome (GOLD analysis project Ga0207433, IMG submission 187559) | Hot spring thermophilic microbial communities from Obsidian Pool, Yellowstone National Park, USA - OP-RAMG-01 (SPAdes) (version 3) | ecosystem: Environmental > Aquatic > Thermal springs...
CCGCAGAGGTGAGGAGTTTTGAAGATGCTAAGAAGCGGGTGGAGTGGTATTCGGGTCGTTGGGGTATTGAGGTTTATCACAGGACGTTGAAGAGTGGGTGTCGGATTAAGGATCGTCAATTGGAGACGGCTGATCGGCTTGAGGTTTGTCTTAGTGTGGATATGGTTGTGGCCTGGCGGATTTATTATCTTACGATGATAGGTCGAGAGAGGCCGGAGCTGCCTTGCACGGTATTCTTCAAAGATGTTGAGTGGAAGGCGTTGTGTTGTTATGTGTACCAAACTCCTCTCCCTCCAGAAAAGCCACCTACTATTGGTCAGGCAGTATTGATGATAGCTACCATTGGGGGTTATTTGGGGAGAAAGGGGGATGGTTTCCCTGGGACTAAGAGTCTCTGGCGAGGTCTTATACAGGTTTATGCAGCAACTAAGATGTATGCTATTCTTACTCAACAATATTATCCTCATCCAATGCAATCTGGCCCCTAACCCACGGTCTCAAGTGTGTGTAAAGATCAGTCCCGAAGGGGAGAGGGGAAATTAGAGAAGGGAGGTGGATTATTAGGAGAGGATTTCTTTATAAAATTGAATTCCATTTAAATTTTAATGTAGGGGAGGGTAGGCCCATGTGGTTTACCGTTTTTTGGTAAGGGATAAACCCTTACTCTAAATAATCAAGGGGGATTTTAGTTTTTATTCTGGGGGCATCCTATAAATGAATTCCTTTATCTTTAAATAGATTTCTCGAGCAAACTCATAAAACTTTTTAGCATCTGCAGGAGAAGGTTTTCCAGGAGACATAATCCCAAGTTCACTTGGGTATCGCCCATTAATATAAAGATCATCGAGGTCAGTAAAAACATCCAGATCGACATGAAGGTCAATATAGTCTCTTATCATATCGTAAAGTTTTAATGATGAATGAATTTTAGGAATATCTTTATTGAAAAATTCTAATAGTCCTTTAAAAGCTTTCTCAACACATTGTTAAGAATGAAAGGCAACTATGTTGGTCAAATTGGGATTATCTTGAATTTCTTCTATTGTCATTAAATCGTCTTCCGATGCCTTAAGCCACTCTTTTGCCAATTCAATACTCATAAAAGATTAATACCTTTTTCCAAAATCTCCCTCGAAAAAGAGCTATTAAGACTTACAAATTTCAAATTCATAGGCTTTGTATGAACAATTAAACCTATAGGAATCTTCATTCTGATATCAAGCAAAGCCCTTGAAACCTTCCTTACAAGTTCCCTTCTTTCTGAATAACTTTGAGGAATAAATTCGTCTTTTGTAACCACATAAAGATCAATATTGCTGTCCTTTTTAGGATTACCATAGGCATAGCTTCCAAAGAGGATTACCTTTTCTGGATCGAGTGGCTTTAGTCTTTCAACAATTTCTTTTTTTCAGATTTTCTATCCCTTTTATTTCTTCCATTCTTTACCTTTTTTCATTTAAATAAGATATTGTTTTTTAAAATCGATAATTCGAGTCTGATCTTTTTAAAAATTATGGGTTTTCCTTTTTTAAGCCAAGAAATTTACGCTCTGGTAGGTGAGAAATCTTTAAAAATCATAAGAATAATAAAGGGCAATCCCTTTTTGTTTTGAATAATTCTCTAAATCAGGTTCACTGATCATATAAGTAACAAGTACCGGAAATATTTCCTTACAAACGGCCTCAAGCCTCTTAATCTTCTTTTTCAGAAACTCATCAACAGCATTCTTTGAGAGCTGACTCTTCCCTTCGCCTATGATGGTAACCCTCTTTCCATTTCTCCTTGCATCACTAATAATATTGACTTCAATATCTTTACCTTCTTTATCTTTTACAAATCCTCTTTTCAATCTTCCCTCAATCTTTAATCCAAAATCCCTCTTAAGTAACTTCGGTAGCGCCTTCATTGCTTCATCCTCAAGCCTGTAACCTACAGTAATTGATAAACCACCTAATTCTCTTCTCATTATTAGATGCTCTTTAATAAGTTCATGGAGTTCCTGTTCGGTTCTTTTTTGAGCCTGTGCAAGTTCTTCAAGTCTTTGTTCGGTTCTTTTTTGGGCTTGTGCAAGATCTTTTTACTATCTCTTTAAGTTCATTAAAATCAAAAATCACTTGCCTTCACAAGTAAAGAAAATGCATTCGTAATAACATCTGAAATCACACTTGCCTGCCTTTCATCAAATACCCCTTCAAGTTTTCTTTTTATCTCAACTGTAAAATCTATAGGTTTTATATTCGGTCAAAAATTAGGAACATTTATAATATATCACTTGTTCAATGATAAAATCAAAAATAATTAAGTCGTTTTTGGTAATTAACATTTTATGAATACCAATGCGAGTTAATCAATCCCTCCTTACCTCCCTTAAGAAAAAGGAGATTAATTTTTAGGAATAGATATCTTATAAAAATAACCATTTTTTCATTTTATTTACTTTAAGGTAAGCCCTTATTTTAGGAATTATTTTAACATTAGAAAATAAAACTATGATGTAATTTATTTATTTGAGATAGGCTACCGCCGTTAAGAATTTTGGAGTTTTTAAGATATTTTCCTTGAAAGTCCAAAACTCAATTTATTCTTTCTATATATTTTTTATGATACATAAATTTAATGATTTGTCAATAAAAAAATTTAAATTTTTACAAGAATTTACATGGTTTTACAGGAGTTTATATGTAATTTAAGCATTAATAAAGGGAAAATCTCTTACTTTTCAGAAAATTTTGTAATCCCTCCTTTACCTCCCTTTAGAAAAGGGAGGAGAATTGTTAGGAATGGATTTTTTTAGAAAGAATTAATTCCCCCTCACTCGAGCCCTCTCCCCAAAGGGTAGAGGGAAATTGGGGAAGGAGGCCTCTCCCCAAAAGGTAGAGGGAAATTGGGGAAGGAGGCCTCTCCCCAAAGGGTAGAGGGAAATTGGGGAAAGAGCCTTCTCCAAAAAGGGGAGAGGGGAATTGAAAGAATCCTCTCGCAAATGGGTAGAGGGGAATTTGGAAGAATTCTATCCCAAATTGGTAGAAAGAAAATTGAGAGGAATTTGGGAAGAATCTTCTCCCCAAAGGGTAGAGGGAAATTGGGGAGAATCCTCTACCAGGAGGTAGAGGGGAATTGAGGAGAACTCTATCTCAAATGGCAATTTAAAATAAATCTAAGTATTGCGTTACTTCATAGAGGAGTACTTTTCACTTAAATATCCTAAGGCTTCATCTATAGCTTTAACTGTTGTTTCGAGGTCTTCTTCTGTATGTCTGTAACAGATATATCCGTGATGATGAGGAGCGAAAAAGATACCCTTTCTGATAAGATAAGTATAGAAATCATCTCTTCGTGCTCGATGAGTTCCTGCCTCGTCTCTTTTGAATGTGATAAAAAACATAGGAGGAAGTCCACTTAGTTCAGCACCAACATTATATTTATTAATTACTTCTTGGACTTTCTTTAAAAACCAACTTCCTTTATCCCAAATCTTTTCAAGAATATTATCTCTCTCAAGGATTTCAATGGTTTTCAGAGCAGCAACAAAACCATCACTGTTGGGGAAGAATGTAGAAGAAATAAAAACCTTCTGCGTAGCAGACATCATTACATCCTTTTTACCTGTTACAACACTAATTGCATATCCATTTGCCATTCCTTTTCCAAGGATTGTAAGATCAGGAGTAACTCCGTAGAGTTCTTGTGCACCGCCCATTCTAAGCCTGAAACAGGTTCGGATTTCATCGAATATTAAAACTGCTCCATATTTATTTGCCAGTTGTCTTACCCCTTCAAGAAATCCAGGCTTAGGTTCTTCCATTTTTTGATGAAGAGGATGACCAAATGGAGTCATTATTATGGCTGCAGTCTCATTGCCATGGCGTTTCATTAAATCTTCGAGATGATCGAGATCATTATAATGAAATTCGTAAACATCTTCATAGAGTTTTTCAGGGATTCCACCTTTCATCTCCACACACCAATCGTGCCATCCATGATAACCACATCGCATAATCTTTATTCGATTTGTGTGAGCCCTTGCAATACGAATGCTTGCTGTTGTTGCATCAGAGCCTGTTTTGAGAAAGATGCTCATCTCAGAAGAGGGGACAAATTTCTTTATAACTTTTGCCAATTCATTCTGATATCTTTGTGTAAGTGTAAAGCAAAAGCCTTTCTCTTTTATTTGGCGAATAACTGCATCATCCACTTCTTCTTCTCGGTAACCTAAGATAATAGGTCCATAGGCACAAAGGAAGTCAATGTATTCATTTCCATCAACATCAATGAGTCGACATCCCTTTCCCTCTTCAAAGAAAATTGGGTATTCGCCTTCAATAAAATCACTTGGTTTTCTTGCGCCTAAAACTCCACCAGGAACAAGTTGCTTTGCTTCTTCAAAAAGCTGAAAACTCTTTGTGAGATTTAGTTTTTTAATCTCTTTCATAAAAAGCTCTCCTTTAATTAGTTAATTTTTATTCTACTCATATTATAAAAAAGGGTTCAAGGGTTCGAGGGGTCAAGGGTTCAAGGGCCTAAGGTAAGGATAGATTTAATTGTTTCAGTTTGATGAATCTTTGCACCTCTTTGGATCAAAGCAGAAAGAAATTTCTCTGGATCAATACATCCCTCTGGTGCAACTACCCCTTTCACCCTTACATCTCCCGAATCAATCATGAGAGCTGCAATCGAGGCTGGAAGCCCTGTTCCTGGTGCCATTCTACCCACAATGTCGGCTGTATAGGTCACATGGTTTCCTTTTCTTTCGCCTTTAACTATCACCTTTAAACCTGAGGCCTGTGGTCCTTTGTCTCTATTTTGAGGAATGGTTTCCCAAAGTTTCAAAGTTAAGTCGTAAGGAACCACTTTAAAACCTCTCACATCTATTGGGTCTTTGCTTAAAAAGCCTGTCTCTTTTTGCTCTTTTATTAATTGGTCAACCCAGGCAGGGATGAGTGCCCCTTTAACAACTACCTTTTTTACTCCTTCAATATATTTTGGAATTGTAAGTGGTTGAGGATGTCCAACATAGCGAACTACACAGGTACCAAGAGGTTCGAGGAATTCTGCTATCTCCTCACCTGTTCCTCCTTCAACATACTCTAAGTTGCCATTTAAATATTGAGGGATTTTTCCAAGAGTCATATGAAGGCTATGGTCCCAGGCAGCTCCTGAAAGTTCAGCAATGCTAACAACCCAAAATAGATGGACTTCATCCACATTGTCCAGTTGATTGGCATACCAACGAACAATAACATTGTTTGTTCCAGGATCAGATCCCATTCCTGTAAGTACGGTAATGCCTGCCTGCTTGGCCATCTGGTCTATTTCAGAATTGTAGAGAATCTCTGTTGCTTCATAATCATCACAAATATCAATATAATTTACTTTTGCCTCTACAGCTGCTTTGGCCACAGGTACTGCTGTCTTATAAAATGGACCTGCGCAGTTAATGACTATATCAACATCTTTTAAGGATTTTACTAAGCCTTCATGGTCATTTAAATCAATTCGATGAAGTGAAACCTTTGAACTGCTTCGTAATTTTTCATGAACCCTATTTGGGTCAACATTAATATCCCCCAATAAAACCTTATCAATACGGTCTTGTTTAATGAGATCTCGAGCTACTCCCTGTCCCATTCCACCTGTTCCACCTAAGACTAAAACTCGCATTTTTAAACCTCCTACAATACCTTCATCCCCATTTGGAGATGGTAATTTTCAAAAATTTTTAACGATCCGTAGATTTCCTTTTTTCCTCTAATAGACGTAGTATAACTTCGGGTGTAAGAGGAAATTCCTTTGGCATGATACCTATGGCATTTCGAACAGCATTTGCCATTGCTCCAACCATAGCTACAGAAATAGATAGTCCACCTTCTTTCGCACCAAAAGGACCAAAAGGGTCATTGGAAGTAACGATAATTGGTTCAATATTTGGGACATCTGTGGCAAGAGGAAACCAATAGTCAATAAAATTTGCATTAAGATTCTGGCCTTTTTTGCTCCATAGATGTTTTTCCATTAATATTCCTTGAGGTCCTCCTTCCATAGCTGAGCGTTGAATCTGTTGTTCCACAGCCATTGGATTTATTGGAAATCCGCAGTCGTGGGCTGCTACCATTTTTAGTATCTTTACCTTTCCAGTTTCAGGATCAACCTCAACCTCGGCAACTGCTGTTCCAAATGAAAAAGCAGAGGCTATCTGACCTCGAGGATTTTTTATCCACTCTCTTGTAGGATCAGCATCTGGCCAACGATCCCCTCGGCCTAAGATTGCCCGATTCCTTGCCAGTGCAGTTCTGGCAACCTTAGCAATATCAACTGATCTTTCAGGTTCGTCCTTGACAAAAATCCGACCATCGCGTGCCACCAATTCATCTTTTTTAGCCTCAAGCATTTGTGAGGCAACCTCTAACAATTGCTCTTTAGCATCAGCAGCTGCTGCTTTAACAGCTCCCCCTGAAATAAGTGTAGAAGCTTGAGAATAGGCCCCTTGATCAGAAGGAGTTATACTCGTGTCTCCAGTAATTACTTTAACTTTTTCTAATGGAATTCCCAATTCCTCTGCTGCAATTTGAGCAATCATACTATCATTTCCTTGTCCATTATCCATTACTCCCGAAATTACAACAACATCTCCATCTTCATTAAACCTTACAAAGGCTGCAGACCCTCCACGAATCCCCATTGGAAACCCGCTAATCATTGAAGCACAACCCATTCCTATTCCACGATAAGGAGGTAGGTGGCCTCGTTTTTCTTTCCAACCTGCTTTTTCCGAAGCCTTGCGCATCGTTTCAACTTCTGCACAAGATGTTATCACTGTCCTTGTAGGAGTAATGTAACCTTCATGGACAGCATTTTTTAGCCTAAATTCGAGGGGATCCATCCCTAATTTTTCTGCAAGGTTGTCTAAGAGCAGTTCTAAACCAGCATATGATGTACGTGGATGATGAGGATACATTCCTCTTGGTGGTTTATTTGTATAGGCTCGAATGGCCTCATAGCGTAGGTTTGGGAATTTATAAGTGCCTTCAATCATAATATATGCCACTGAAGCAGCAATGGGGCCAGTGCTCGCATAAGCTCCGCCATCCATAATAACCTTCATGTCAACAGCAGTAATCCTTCCTTCTTTGTCAACTCCTACGCGACAATGTGTTTTGCTTGCATGAACTTGTCTTACACAATTGAAGTTTTCCTCTCGAGTGTAGACAAGTTTCACAGGGCGTCTTGATTTTTTGGAAAGAAGGGCTGCCATAAAATCAGCGGGAGATATTTCAGACCTTCCTCCAAAATGTCCTCCAACATTTATCTTTCGGACACGGACATCAGAGGTCGGGATGCCAAGGGCATTGCTAAGTGGTCTGGCCTTCATATGTGGGCCTGCATTTGGACACCATATGTCAACTCCGGTACTGTCGAAGTTAGCAACCACTGCATAATTTTCTGTTTGGCAATAACTTTCTTCTGGAGAAGAAAAGTGGCCTTCCTCCACAAGAAAAGATTTGGATAGTGCTTCCTCCACATTTCCTTCATTTACGAAGATGCGAACACTCACATTTTTAGGTTTATCATCATGAATTTGTGGGGCACCTTCTAACAAGGCCTCTTCAGGATCAAGGACAAAAGGAAGAGGTTCCCAATCAACCTTAATTAGGCTGATTGCCTCTTGGGCTATCTCTTCACTGATAGCAGCAACAGCAGCTATTTCTTGACCTATATAGCGGGCCTTGTCAGTAGGAAGGAATTGCATATCACGTGTATATGCAAAAACACCCCAACGATAGGGGATGGCATCTTTACCTGTAATAATGGCTCTTACCCCAGGAAGTCTTTCTGCTCTACTTGTGTCGATATTTAGAATTTTTGCGTGTGGATAAGGACTTCTTAGGGCCTTAGCATAAAGCATCCCAGGTAAAAAGAGGTCTCCAGAGTATTTGGCTTCTCCCTTTGCCTTTGGGATGGAATCTATTCGATGGGTTCTTTTCCCAATCACAGAAAATGCTGCAGAAGAGTCTTCAATTGAAGTAGATGGAATTTTTTGACCCGAGGCTGCCATTATTGATTCAACAATCTTTGTGTAACCACTGCATCGACAGAGATTACCAGATATCGCCTGACGAATCTCCTGTTCAGTTGGAGAAGGGTTTCTATCAAGCAGGGCCTTGGCCGTAAGAATCATTCCAGGGGTGCAAAACCCACATTGAATTGCGCCATATTTAACAAATGCCTCCTGGACGGGATGAAGTTTTTCTCCGTCAGATAGCCCTTCAATTGTTGTAATCTCTTTTCCTTGAACTTCTGCTGCCAAAAGTAGACATGATCGAACCGGAGTGCCATCTAATAATACTGTGCATGTGCCACAAGTTCCATCCTCACATCCACATTTTGTTCCAGTAAGTTGTAAATCTTCTCGAATCACTTCCAAAAGTGTTCGATGGGGAAAAACTTCAAGAGTTTCAACCCTTCCATTAATATTTAATGAAATTTGAATCTTTTCCATATCGCCTCTCTATTGTTTATGAATTATTTAAATTTTTTTCCCATTTAGTTAAAATAAATCAAACACGCTCGTATTTTCGAAGCATCTTAATCGAAACCATAATTGAACTTATTAAGACCAATTTCCCTTAGCCATTTTAAATGCTTGGATTAATGCTCGTTTAGTAAGTACTCCAATCATTTTCCTACGGTATTCTGAATTTATAATAAGATTTCCTACAGGCCGTGCTACCTCCATTGTTTCCTTAGATATCTTTTGCAATAACTCCTCTGTTAGTTTTTGCCCAGCTAAGATGGTAGTAGCCTTTGAGACTTCGATAGGAGCAGTTCCAACTGAGCCCAATACAACTTTTATTTTTTCAATTGTTCCATCCTGTTTTTCCTTAACCTTCACAGCAACACCAGCCATAGGAAAATCCATTCCTTCACGAATACGTAGTTTTTCATAGGATAAACCTACCCCTGGTTCGGCTGGTGGGATTTGGATTTCTGTTAGTAATTCATTTGGTTTTAAAATATTAGGTTTTTCTCCTCTTCCTGTGAAAAACTCAGACAATTTTATAAGCTTTTCACCTTCTTTGGATATGATTTTTACATTAGCACCTAATGCAATTAAAAATGGAGCAAGGTCACCCGAGTAAACTGCTTGGCATCGCTTCCCCTTTTCAACAGCATGGCAGAGTTCTCCACCTAATTTAAAGCAAGGTTTCTGAACACTTCTCCAGAATTCAGACTGATTGTAAAAAATGCATCTATTATCGAGGCAGATGTTTCCTCCGATGGTTGCTTGATTTCGTATAGGAGGAACAGCTATCTTTTGTATTACAGAAATCAATGATGGATACTCATTTTTTATTATTTCAGATCTTTCTAACACTTCCAAAGGGACCATAGACCCAATATTAATAGCTTTGTCGTTTTTATAAATATGATTTAGGATTTTCAATTCTTTAAGGCAAATAACCAGAGTAGGCTCAATTAGTCTATAACGAAGAGCAACAATTAAGATGGTGCCTCCAGCTAAAATCGTCGCCTTATCTCCATATTCTTGTAGTAGAGAGGTAACTTCATCCAATGACTTCGGTTGTTTAAATTGGAAAGGAGGTAGATTCATCTTATTCCCCTATCGTTTAATTTTTAAAAATTTTCTTTGTATACGGTATACAATTTATCAATCTTTGTCAAGACAAAATTTTTGGGTTTATTGATTTATTACAAATAGGGTTTTTGAAGGATTTCTCTTTTTCAGAAGGCAAAGGATAAGAAATTAAAATAGTGTTCTTGGAAGAAAAAGAGCAATTTGTGGGAAAATTGTCAATATGACAAGAAGTATAATCATACAAATGAAGAAAGGGAAAATTCCTCTGAAAACAGTATACATTGGTACACCAGAGGCTGCCGAAATTGCAAATACATTTACGCCAATGGGAGGGGTTATCTGTCCTGCTTCCATCATTAAAACTGTCACTACACCAAACCAGATTGGATCAAAACCGAGTGAAACAATTGTAGGGAAAATAGTAGGAAGAACAAGAAGGATCATAGGAATCACATTTAAAAGACAACCCAGGATGAGAAAAAATATAATTATACAAGCAAATATAATATACCTGTTAACCCCTAATCCACTTACAAAGTCAGCAACAAAAAATGGTAATCTTGTTGCTGCAAGAAAATATCCGAGAACAGCAACACCCATAAGAATCATGATTAATTTACAAGTTATGTTCAAAGAACTCTTAAGAGAAGCAATAAGCATTTCAGAATTCACGCGCCTTTTAATACAAGCATAGATAAAAGCCCCCACTGCACCAATCGCTCCTCCTTCAATAGCATTGAAGATGCCACTTAAAATTCCTCCCAAAATTACAATAAAAAGTGCCAACATCCCTATAACTCCTTTAAGTGAGAGGAACTTTTCTTTTAATGAAGTAGGATCTCCTGGAGGGGCCAAATGGGGTTTGACTTTTGTAATGATGGCTATATAAGCAATAAAAAGAGTAGCTAATATAATTCCAGGAAGAATTCCTGCAACAAAAAGTTTACCAATAGATTCCTCAGTCACGATTGCGTAAAATATAAAACCAACACTTGGTGGGATCATTATACCCAATGTCCCACCTGCAGCCAGTGCCCCTGTTGCTAAGGCCATATCGTATCTCTTTTTTTTCATCTCCGGAATCGAAATGGTACCCATGGTTACAGCAGTAGCAAGACTATCTCCACAAACAGCTGCAAATCCTGCGCAACCTGCTACGGCTGACATAGCCATTCCACCCCTTAGCGAGCCCAACCATTTATTAGCAGTTTCAAAGAGTTCATTGCTAATTCCAGAATGGTAAGCTAATTCGCCCATAAGAATAAAAAGGGGTACAACTGTTAGCATATATGAAGCAGCTGTATCATAGGGACCAATTCCTAACATAGCCAGAGATGGCGAAACAGCCTTATTAATTACTATCATACCCATAAATCCAATCGCTGCCATTCCAAAAGCAATTGGTACACCCAGAAATAAAAGAATAAAAAGTAATAACATGCCAAGAAGACCGTTTGTACTTCCACTAAAGGAAGAAGGTCTAATTCCTATAATGGGTGTGAAAAAAAGAAGATTACCAAGAATTAAGATGATAATTGATAATATAAGCATTCGATTATTTTCTTTATGATGAATGAAAAAGCCAAAGATTTTTATCAAACGGAGAAAAACAACCAGTGCAAGCATTAGAATCCCTATGGCACCAATCATCCAGAAGATCCAGAGTGGAATTTCAAGGGTTTTACTTAATTCATTGTTTTGCCATCTCTTGATTCCCTGGACCATAAGCTGAGAAGACATGAATATAAGAATTAAAAGAGAAATTGTCCATGCGAATGTTTCAAGGATATTACGCCTATCTCGAGATAATTTTCCAAGGAGGAGATCAATCTGAATGTGACCCCCTCCTTCAAATTCTGTGCTTGCAAGCCCAAGAAAGACGAGGGTAAGGAGAAGATATTCTTGGATTTCAATTCCACCAGGGATAGACTTAGAAAGTGTAAACCTCAATATCACATCTATAAATACTGGGATTGGCATTATACCAAGTGCTATACAGGCAATTCTACTGAAAAGACGACTTGCGCCATTTACAAATTTTTCATAGGAGTCTATAAAATTTTTATTATTTTTGATCTTTAATTCCTTATAATCTTCAAACATTTATTCAGATCCTTAAATTTTTGACACTTTGAATCTTTATGGATCTCATTAAGCTTTTTTGGGTGGATATTAAATTTTAATCTTTATAGCCACCAGGTGTTTTTGCACTATATTCCTTACCTAATTTGTTTACTGTTTCATAAATTGTTCTTGCTACCTTATAGCCTTTTCCCTCCATATTTTTCACCCAACCATCTGAAATGGGTTTTACCTTTTCAATCCACCTTTCTTTTTCTTTAGGAGGTAGCAAATAGAAAGTATGTCCCTGTTCTTTCATCCACTTTACGTCTCTTATAGAGCCTTCATCAAGAGTTTTTCCACAAAGTTGAGCCATCTTATCGCCTGTAGTTTCTTCAAGAATCTTTTTTAACTCTGATGAAAGGCTATCCCATTTTTTCAAATTCATACCAGCCCAAAAGGCGTCAACACCTAAATTTAATATTGTATGATATTTAGCAACATCGCTTATTTTAAAAGCTCTCATCGGAGCAATAGGGCAAATAACTCCATCAGCCATACCTCTCTCTAATGCCATATAGGTATCCATAGGTTTAGTGTCTATTGGATTTGCTCCTAAATGCCTAATCATTGTGTTCACATGAGCTCCCCAAGAAATAATTTTTAGTCCCTGAAAATCTTCAAGAGTCCTAACAGGTTTTTTCACTGTGTGAAGTTCTAAAAGGGCACTTGTCCATTGCCAAAGAATTTTAATTTCTTTATATTCATCTCTCCATTCTTTAAAACGTTTATAAATTTCCCAAATGGTTAAACTACCAGCTTCTGATCCATTAAAAAGAAAGGGTAATTGAATCACTTCTGCGAGAGGAAACTTCCCATAAGTATAGTGGTTTGGAGAGGCCGCAATGTCAACTGATCCAGCAGCCACACTGGCATATGCCTCCCTAACAGGACAGATTGTATTTGGATTAAAAAATTGGATAATTAATTTTCCATTACTAAGCTCTCCAACCTTTTTAATCCAGGGCATAAATGCATTGATAGTGGTTGGATGTTTATCTGTGTATTCACTTGCAAATTTAAGTTCTACTTTGTCCGAGCTCCACCCATAGGGAATGAACGCAAAAATTATTCCTAAAAATAGAAAAATAATAAATATGTTTTTAACTATTAGCCTTTTCATCTTTTAACCTCCTTGTATAATGTATTTTTTGCATTAAAGAAATCCTACTGTTTATTAGACAATTCTACCAAAACACATAAAGCAGCATCACCTTGATAGGGTCGAACACCCTCTACAATAGTTATTTGTTTAGGTCCAGGTGGCGAGGCACCTGGTAGTCGGAAAGTGGTAACATCAATTTTTTCGATTGGTATTTCTTTTGGTGGATCAATTTGAGGTACCCAATCATAAGGTACTCGATAAGCCCTATAAACCATATTCATATGCATCAATGTGCCCCAATAAGGAGAGATATATTCCCAAACAATTTCATGTTCTGGTGTAACTTCGATTATCCTTCCTCCAGATCCCTCAGTGATTAAAGTATTTCCATTTGGAAGGCGTTGAGCTGAACTTATAAATGGACTGTAAAATCGGTTACTATCAGTTGGATGAAGAAGACCTGCTTCTCGAGGACCATATTGCCATACTATTTTTAGAGATATGGGATCAATTTCAATTACTCGAGAATAATCCCTTAATGCATTTTTATTACCAGTGGGAGCCCCAGGATTAGGTGCTCCATATCCAGCCCATCCCCCATTGTCAAAAATTAATATATTTCCTTCTCCTGGAAGTCCCTTAGGAATCATATGGGCATGGTGTGGACCTATAATCCAACCTAATTTTATTAATGCATCACTCGTATTATATTCAGGACCAATCTTCCAAACAATCTTTCCATCTTTCTTGCTTATAATAGCAATAATATTTGACTCTCTTGAAGACCAAATGATGTTTTCAGGATGAAACCTTATATCTCCTTGATCAAACCACTTATTTGGACCAAGATAGGAAATCGAGTTAATATGCATCCAGTCACCCATCCCCCCACCAGATGGGACCATATTGGGATTTCGATATAGTGTCTTTTTTGCATCTTCGCTAAACTCCATCTCTTCAAAATGATCACTGCATATCCACTGCCAAAGAATTTCCCCTTCCCAATTAACTTCAATTATTACATCATCAAGCAATTTTTTATCTGAAATTTCAGGCTTAAATAGATTTTTATGACAAAGGATTAGGGTATTGCCGTGATCCACAAAGGGAATCATACCCGGAACATAATACCCAACAGGATTACCCTCCCTTTGATAATCGTGATGTTGACGAGCCATCCATTGTGGTTCTTCACCCGGATCTTCAATGAATTCCCATCGGTTAAATTTCCAAACAATCTTTCCATTAAAATCTACTTGAACAAGATCAATTTGATCTTGCATTCCAAATGCATTGGGACGTTCTCCAGTATGGCCCATGACATAGCCTCCTGGAAGGATTTTATTGGGAAAGCCATGCAGTCCTTTCCATAATTTGACCTCTGTTCCATTCATATCAATTAAAAGTGCCCCAACTTCCTTAGCTTGAAAAATTGTATAACCATTAAAACATTTTTTGGGATTATAGATTGTTGTTCCAGTTGGATATATACTCGGATAGGTCATAATCCCTCCTTTCAATCCTTTTCAATTTCATTTAAAAATTTTTTCACGAAACCCAATTGCCTTGAGATTTTATTTGCAGTCTCCTTAAGCAATGGAACAATTTCTGATCTCCTATCCCAAGTAATCCTTGAAACTGGTCCAGCTACAACAATTCCTGCAATAGGATTTCCCCCAGGTCCGAATATGGGACATCCAAATGCTCTTATTCCAATATTTCTTTCTTCATTATCAAAAGAAAATCCCTGATGCCTAATCTTATCCATTTCTTTTTCAAGTTTTTTCCGATCAGTTATTGTATTTGGAGTGCACTTAATTAGTTCCTTTTTTAATATTTGTTCTCTGGACTTAGGATTCAAGAATGCAAGGATGGCTTTTGCTCCTGCTGCTGCATGATACCAATGTCTTTCTCCTATTGTTCCTTTAATTCTTACTGGTCCAGGTCCTTCGGCCATATATCCAATAATCGTACTATGTGCCGAAGCAATTTCTAAAACAACTGTTTCTTCGATTCTATCTCTCAATCTATCAATATAGGGTATTGCAGTCCTAATTAGATTGCTATTTAAAGATTGGTTGATTGCCCAGCCAAGTTCACTTATTGAAGGCCCAAGACTTAATTTTTTGTTTTGAGCATTCTGCTGTAAAAAACCATATGACTCTAAGACATGAACAATTCGACTAACAGTGGATTTATGGAAACCTAAATGTTTACTCAACTCATTAACACTTTTTTCTTGATTATATGGTATAAAGGATTGGAGGATTTTTAACGCCTTTTCAAGAGAATTATATGAGTTAGAATATTGTTGCATTATATGAACCTTAGTTGCATTTAATTAAATTATTATCATATTCAAATTTCCTTTGTCAAGACAAAATTTTTGGGTTTATTGAGTTAAAGGGTTTATTGGGTTACAGGGTTATAGGGTTTACTGGGTTATAGAGAAAGTTAAATTTTTATAAAATATAAATTCGAGATTCTGAGTAGACAATGGGTTCAAGGGTTTAACATCTTGATTCCATTAACCTCTAAGATTTATAAATTTTTTTGGAAATCTATTTTTTATATGATATAAGAAATATCAATTTAAACCAAAAAGGGGGGATTGTCTTTGAATCTTGCATATAATTTAGAGAGGTCAGCTTTTTTCTTTCCTGATAGACCCGCAGTGATTGAGTTCGACAGGCAAATTACCTATAAAGAATTGAATGAGAGAGCTAACCAAATTGCAACAGCTCTTATTAGGTTGGGTGTTAATCCTCATGATAGAATTGGTATTTATGTTCCGAATTCATCTGATTGGATAGCCTTTTATTTTGGAATTTTAAAAATTGGAGCAATTGCAGTTACGTTTCCATGGCTTTACAAATCAGAAGAAGTAGCCTTGCTTATTCGGCATACTAACCCTAAGATGGTTTTTACCAAACCAGAGAAACTCGAATATTTAAGACATTTGAAAGATGAGGGAGTTCTTGAGAAAATAATTTGTGATGATGGAGATCTGGAATTAAGAAGATTATTATCCATGGGGGAATCAAATTTTAAAGCGAGAGATATGGGAAGGAGGGATGTGGCTGCAATTCTCTTTACAGGTGGCACAACAGGAACTCCAAAAGGGGCTCAACTCACTCATGAGGGAATATATTTTTCAAGTTGGAGTATTACGTATTATGAAAGATCGAACGAAGAAGATAGGGCCCTCTGCTTTTTGCCTTTTAATCATGTTTTTGGACAGATTCATATTATGAATGCTACTATTCTAAGTGCGGGTTGCCTTGAACTGTTGCCTTCTTTTGATATGGATAAAGTGCTTTGGCTCATGGAGAGAGGAAGGATTACAAAGTTTTTTGCTGTACCAACCATATACGTCAGGTTGCTAAGACTTGAAGATCTTGAAATAAGGATTGGTAAGCTTAGATATTGTTTCTCTGCTGCTGCGAGTTTACCTGTTGAGATTGTTACTCAATGGAAAAAGAGAACAGGGATTACAATATCAGAATCTTATGGAATGACAGAGGCAATGCCAGTGAGTTTCAATCACTATTATAAACATGTTGTTGGCTCAGTTGGCCAAATTGTCCATTGTGTAGAGGCACAGATAAGAGATCAAATGGGTAATACCTTAGGGATACGGAAAGAAGGAGAGATATGCATCAGAGGTCCAAACGTAATGAACGGATATTATGATAATCCCGAGGCCAATGAAACTTCCTTTCATAAGGATGGATTTTTTAAATCAGGAGATTTGGGCTATTTTGATGAACAGGGATATCTTTATATTGTGGATAGAATAAAAGAGCTTATCATCACAGGTGGTGAAAATGTTTATCCTCGAGAGGTTGAAGAAGTGCTCTATACAAGGGAGGAGATTGAGGAGTGTTCAGTTATTGGACTACCAGATAAGGAATGGGGAGAGAGGGTGACTGCAGTCATAAAGATAAAGGAAGGGAAAAAGATTGTTGAAGAAGAATTGAAGAATTATCTAAAATCAAAACTTGCTTCTTATAAAGTGCCAAAACAATATATTATTGTGAATGAGCTACCAAAAAGTCCAGCAGGGAAAATTCTTAGAAGAGAACTGAGAGAAAAATTTACTGAAAAGCAAAAATAGAATAACATCTGACTAAGATGCTTTTTATGCGATAACAAATTCGGCAAAAACATTGCCCTTATCTAACGATCATAGCGCAGAAGCATAAATGGGCAGAATGTTTGAATTGATCAAGGCTTTATGATAAATTTTTATTAAAAATCATTAAGTAGCTAAAAACGAAAGGGTTGATTAGTATGATAGAAAAACTTTTAAAGGCTCTTTTTTTAAAAGGGATGTTATTGCTCTTCCTCATCCTTTGGCTAAGCTCATGTGCTGTAAATCCTGTTACAGGTAAACATGAACTAATGCTTTTAAGCGAGTCAGATGAGATTAAGCTTGGTCGTGAAACGGACCTGGAGGTTATTCAAAAATATGGTGTATATGAAGATGAAAGATTGAACTCTTATTTAAATGATATCTGTCAAAGGTTAAAGGTTGTTTCCCATCGACCTCAATTAGCTTATAATGTGAAAATTGTGGATAGCCCTGTTGTCAATGCCTTTGCTGTTCCAGGAGGGTATATATATTTTAGTCGGGGAATCCTTGCAGCAATAAATAGTGAAGCAGAGTTGGCCTCAGTGATGGGGCATGAAATGGGACATATCACGGCAAGACATTCAGCCCAACAATATAGCAAGGCTCAAATTGCACAAATAGGTTTAGGCATCGGCTCTATTTTCATCGATTCTCCTATTCTAACAAGTCTTGGCCAATTAGGGGTTGGACTGCTTTTTCTAAGATTCAGCAGAGATAATGAGAGGCAGGCAGATGATCTTGGAGTTGAATATGCAAGCAAGGCTGGATATGATGCAATTCATATGGCTCAATTCTTTGAAATTCTTGAAAGAATGAATCCAGGGTCAGATCGGAGTGGATTGCCTGGTTGGTTTTCTACTCACCCAAGTCCTGAAGATCGCATCCAAAGAGTAAGGCAAAGGTCAAAAGAATGGAAAGAAAGGCTTGGTTTAAAAGAGTTAAGAGTTGGAAGAGAAGAATATTTAAGACGGATTGATGGTCTTGTCTATGGAGAAGATCCAAGACAGGGTTATGTGAGTGAAAATGTTTTTTATCATCCACAACTAAGATTCCAATTCCCTGTTCCAACAAATTGGAAATTGAATAATACTCCATCCCAGGTTCAGATAGTAAATAAGGATGGTGACGGGATAATTTTATTTGGTATTACAAAAGCAATTTCTTCAAGAGAAGTTGCAAGGAAGTTTATTTCTGAAACAAAAGCCAATCTATTAAGCTCTGAAGCGGTTATTGTTAATAGATTTCCAAGCCAAAGGATTATATCAGATATACAAACTCAAAAAGGAGTCCTTAGGGTTTTATCCTATTTTATTGAAAAGGATAACAAAGTTTTCATTTTCCATGGGGTAAGCCCTAATAATCGTTTTCAACATTATGTATACCTTTTTGACAATACAATGAGAAATTTTAAAGAGCTTATAGATTCAAAGAGAATCAATGTAAGGCCTGACAGAATTCGAATTATTTCTGCTAATCGGTCAGATAGTATTGAGAATATCCTTCTTTCAGTTGGAGTCAAAAATGATGAACTCAAAGGACTAATCCTTTTAAATGGAGCAACTCCTAAACAGTTTATTTCAATTGGAACATTAATCAAGGTTATTGAAAAAGGGACTACCATTTCCAATCCATAATTATGCCTAATATGAAAATTCGACCTTTTAAGAAGAAAGATAGGGCTATACTATTTACAATTTTATTAGAATCAAAGATCTTTAGTCCTGAAGAGATAAAGGTTGCGATGGAACTTATTGATATTGTATTTAATAATGGAAATCAGAAGGATTATATAATTTATTGTATGGTTGATGATAAGGATCAACCTATAGGTTACATTTGTTACGGTCAGGCACCTATGACATGCGGGACTTTTGATCTTTATTGGATTGTGGTTGACCCAAAATGGCAAAATAAAGGAGTAGGGTCTAAACTTTTAAATTTTTTAGAAGATGTTGTTAAAAACGCCAAAGGACGAATGATTCTTGTAGATACTTCAAGTATTCCTGAATATGAGAAAACACAAAGATTTTATCTTCGTAATGGATTTACTGAAGTTGCAAGGGTTCCAGACTATTATTTTCCAGGAAATGATAGAATTACCTTTTGTAAAAAAATTTCTTAAAAATAATTTAATCCCCTCATCCTAACTCTCTCCGAGAGGCGAGGGTTAAGATAGGAAGATTATAAATTTTTATCGTTCGATGGTGACAAACCTGTCATGAGAAGTTACTTAAAATTTTAAATTAAAGCCTATACGAAGAATGCCGATAGAATTAAATAGAAAAAATTGGAGGTAATGGATGATGGAAAAAAGAAGAATTGGAATTCTTACAGGTGGAGGTGATTGTGCAGGTTTAAATCCAGCTATTAAGTGGGTCGTTAAGACAGCCCTTGATGATAGGCTTCAGAAATCAAGAAGGATTCAATATGAGGTTATAGGCATAAGAGATGGTTGGAAAGGGTTGGTCAAACCTGATGGAGATGATGATTTTCCATTTCCGAGGATAATAACATTAACTGAAGAGATGGTAAGAACATGGGACCGATATGGAGGCACAAACCTTGGGACATCCAGAACTAATCCATTTGATCCTAAAAATGATTGTTCTGATGTAGTTCTTGAAAATATAGAGCGATTCCATCTCGATTATTTAATAGCGATTGGTGGAGAGGATACCCTCGGGGTTGCCCATAAATTATTCCTTAAAGGAATAAAGATTGTAGGAATTCCGAAGACAATTGATAAGGACCTTTCTGGGACTGATTATACATTAGGATTTGAGACAGCAGTTAATGTTATTACAGAGGAGATTGACAGATTAAGGACAACTGCAGGTTCTCATAGAAGGATATTCGTTGTGGAAACAATGGGAAGACATGCAGGTTGGTTAGCACTTGAGGGTGGGGAGTCAAGCGGTGCATACATCATTCTTATTCCTGAGTTTGATTTTGATATTGAAAAAGTATGTGATTTGGTATTTGAGGGAAGAAGAAAAGGGGCTCGTTATGATATCATTGTTGTGGCAGAAGGTGCAAAACCGATTGGACTTTCTGAGATTTCAAAAAACAATGAAGTTGATAGTTTTGGACATAAGACTCTTGGTGGGATTGGAGAATATTTAGCAAAAGAGATTTTTAGGATGACAAAGATTGAGACAAGAAGTATTTCTCTTAGTCATCTGCAGCGTGGAGGAGCTCCATGTGCCTATGACCGAAGAATGGGGAGATACTTTGGGATTGCGGCTGTAGATTTGATTGTAAAGGAAGAATTTGGAAAGATGGTCAGTTACAGAAATGGTAGGATTACATCCGTACCTCTCGCAGAAGCAGTTGGAAAATTAAATTTAGTTGATGTAAAGACTCAATATGATACGGAACGTTATAATGGTCGACGAACTATATTGCTTTAAAAAGATAACTGTCGTACCTTAATCCTCTCCCCGAGGGGTGAGGAAATTAATAAAGAAGATATCTACTCAAGGCCAGAGGAAGTTGGGAAGTAAGATATCCTAAGGGGAGATGAAATGAGTAAAGAGAATCTTCCTCCATCTGAAAATCTCCGATTGAAAAATCTAAATAGCTAATTGGATTGTTAAACCTTAATATCCTTGCATTGGAGGATTGTTTGGATTAGAAGGGGATAAATTCTTAATAGGGGTTGCTGAAGTATGTTCTTTCCCTCCATCTCCTTTTGGAAGAGCAGTTTCATCAAGGAAGGCTTCAAGGATACTGTTTGGGGAATCTCCATCTACTGGTAGTCCAGTTTCAAGATTTACCTTTACGAGCTTAATTCCTTGAGGTGGCTTAAATGATTCGATAGGCATCTCCCTTAGGGCATTACTCATAAATGAAGTCCATATTGGCAATGCAGCCCGAGCTCCAGTCTCATTTGGTCCGAGTGAAGTCTTATCATCAAAACCTACCCAAACTCCTGCAATGAGTGATGGAGTATACCCTATAAACCATGCATCAGCAAAGTCACTCGATGTTCCAGTCTTACCTGCAACAGGTCTTCCAAGAACTTTAGCTCCCTGGCCTGTTCCATGTTGGACAACACCTTCGAGCAAATGAGTCATAATATAGGCAATTTGGGGTGATAAAACACGTTCCCTAACGATGGAGGAATGGAATTCTGGTCTTTCTTCGTCCTCCTCATCTTCTTCTTCATTTTCTTCCATTTCAATAAATGGAAAGTTCTCTTCGAGAACTTCACCTTTCATTGTTACAATCTTTTTAATGAAGATTGGAGTAACTCTTTCTCCACCGTTGGCAAAAACTGAAAAACCTGAGACCATTTCGAGCATAGATACTCCCGAAGTACCAAGTGCAATAGAAAGGTCTCTTTTAATAGGGGATTCTATTCCCATTCTTTTGATGAATTTAAGAGCATAGCCAATCCCAATATCCTCGAGAATCTTTACAGTAACTACATTTCTTGAGTGGGCTAAGGCATTTCTGAAAGTTATGGGACCTCTGAAATTTTTATCATAGTTTTTAGGAGCCCAATAAGTACTTCCATCTGGATCTCCATATTCAACAGGAGAGTCCATAAGAATGGTCGAAGGTGTATAACCCTTCTCGAGGGCAGCTGCATATATGAATGGTTTAAATGCAGATCCGGGTTGTCTCTTTGAATAGATTGCACGATTGAACTGACTCTCACTAAAATCCCTTCCTCCCACCATTGCTTTTACGTATCCTGTTTTAGGATCCATACAGAGTAATGCTCCTTGAACAATGGGTTCTTGCTCAAGGGTTAAGATTAATGGTTGATCCTTCTTTTGCATTTCTTTTACACGGACGTGAACCACATCTCCTGTTTTTAGGAGCTCGCCTGGTGATTTTACCTTTTGTGGCCTAAAATTAGGTGTTGGTTTGATATTAAGTGCCCATAACATTTCAGAATAGGGAAGAATAGCCCTTCGGTCTTCAATCCAAACATTATAAATCTTTTTAGAGTCGTCTTTCCCAATTATTACTCCTTCATAAATTTCATTCGGTGAAAGTGGGTTTAGGAAAGCCTTTTTTTTCTTTAAAAGGTCATTTAATTCATTAGGTGAAAGTGTTTGAATAGGACCCCGAAACCCTTGTCTCTTATCAAGTTCCCTTAGCCCCCTCTGTAGGGAATTTTGGGCATATCTTTGAAGATTAAGATCAAGGGTTGTATAGATTCTTAGACCTTCTTGATAGAGTTTCTCTTTACCATATTTTTTTTCTATTATATGTCTAATAAATTCTGTGAAATAGGGGGCTTTACTAAAAAAGGCACTCTCTCTTGATTGAATTTTAATAGGGTATCTGAGTGCCATTTCTTTCTGATCTTGTGAAATAAAACCTAACTCTTCCATTCGCGCCAGAACATAGGCCTGTCGCTCTTTGGCTCTTTTAAAATTACTAACGGGAGAATATCTACTCGGAGCCTTTACAAGTCCAGCCAACATAGCTGATTCGGCCAGGTTTAACTGTTCTACTCTTTTATTAAAATAGCTTTCGCTTGCAGCCTCCACTCCATAAGCACCATTGCCGAGATATATATTGTTCAAATAAATGGTCAATATTTCCTGTTTTGAAAGGGATCTTTCAAGTCCAAAGGCATAGGCAATCTCTTTTAATTTTCGTATGAAGCTCTTTTGAGGAGTAAGAAAGAAAGTCTTTGCAACTTGTTGAGTAATTGTACTTCCACCCTGAACAATTCGGCCTGCAATTATATTTTTGAAGAGGGCACGGACAATTCCTTTATAATCAATTCCGCGGTGGTGGAAGAATTCAGAATCCTCTGCTGCCACAAAGGCATGAATCAATGTTTTAGGAATTCGTTCGTATTTAACAGGTATTCTGTTATCTAATAAAAATTTTCCGATAATTTCATCGTCTTCAGAATATACTATTGAATGTGCATTATAATTTTTCTCTTTTAGAGGTTTAAAATCTGGAAGATGAGTTGAATAATAATAAAAGAGCAAAATCCCAATGATCACAATGGTAGAAAGTGAGAGTATTAGTGAATAAATGAGATAATTTGCGAACCCTTTTGGGGTGTTTCTCTTTTTTCGAATATGAGTGGGATAATTCTTTTTCATAAGAACCAAAAAGGGAAAAGCCCTTATTTATAGAGCCTTTCCCTTTTTAAGGTTTATACATCTTCAATAATTACTTTCTCTTTTTGGCCAATTGGGCCTTAAGGTCTTCAACTTGTTTTTTTAAGGCTTCGTTCTCAGCAGTTAAGCTACTGATAGTAGCTTCTTTTTCTGCTGCCTTCTGAAGTTCTTCTTTTAATTTTTGGATTTCAAGTTTCAGTTTATCATTATCGGATTTAAGATTGGTATTTTCTGCCTTCAGTTTTTCATTCTCTGCCTTGATATCGGCACCACATCCAATAAGGGAGATAACGATCATCCCAATAACTAAATATGATAAAACAAATTTCAAATGTCTTTTCATTAACCTATTCCTCCTTAATAATATTTTATTTATTTCTGATTAAAAATTATAAACATTCCAATAAAAAAAATCAAATTGTTTTTAAAGTGACTAATCGTTGCAGTTTTGTCACTCATGAAAAATGAAAATCCACATCCTTAGGCAAGGGGAAATTAGTAAGGAGTTCTCATTAAGGTAAGAGGGTTTGGGTTTTTCTGAATAATTGGCATAAAAAAATCGTTGACTAATTAGATGATGTTTTGTTATATATAAATCATTATTTAGCCAGGCAGGGCAGCAATTAAATTAAAAAACTAAGGGAGGGCTTAATGATGAGACGGTTAAACCCATTAAAAGTTATCTTAATCGTTCTCTTCATCTTGCTTATTCCTTGCTTTAAATTAAATGCAGAGAACCGATATATTGTGAAAAAAGGCGAAAATCTTTATGAAATTTCAAAACAATTTCATGTAAAAATTGAAGATTTGAAAAAGGTGAATCAATTAAAGGATGATAAAATATTACCGGGCCAGAATATAATTATACCAAATTATGGAAATAAAGAAATTGTAAAAAGAGATTCAATTTCTTCTACGAATAAGGTTCAAAAAGGGAAAGTTAATTTAGAAAAAAAGGATGGAGAGAAAATAGAAAGTTATACTATAAGGTCAGGGGATAATCTTTTTTCAATTTCAAAAAAATTTGGAGTTTCTATAGAGGAGATTAAAAGACTAAATGGTTTAAATTCTGAAAGATTAAAGGTTGGACAGAAACTTATTTTAAGTAAAAAGAAGAATGTAGATGAAGAAATTGAAGAGATTGGTGATGGAGATCCAATCGAACCTCTACAATCAGAATTTGACCAAATACCACAAGATAATCCTCCTACAATTGAAAAATGGAAAGGAGAAGAGGAGAGGACTCTTTTTATAAGAGTGGTAAAAACATTTTTAGGTGTTCCTTATAAGCTTGGCGGAATGACCCTTAGAGGTTTAGATTGTTCAGCATTTGTTAAGAAGATCTACGAGATTTTTAATGTTAATCTTCCAAGAACTGCAAGAGAGCAGTTTCGATATCTCTTCAGTAAAAAGATAGAAAAAAAAGAAGAGCTTAGAGAAGGAGACCTTGTCTTTTTCAAAACAAGGCGGAATAGCAATCTTCATGTTGGGATATATATCGGGAATAACCAATTTGTTCATGCCTCTTCCAGAAATGGGGAAGTCAAGATTGACCATTTAGATACTCCATATTTTCAAAAGCGTTTTATTTCTGGGGTTAGAGTAAAAGAATTGGAGGTCGATAGTTAAGACTATGATTATAAGTATCAATCCTCAGAATCCCCAAAAGCGCTTGATTAAAAGGGTGGTAGAGGTGCTCGAAAAGGGAGGGCTCATTGGGTACCCTACAGATACGATCTATGGACTTGGTTGTGATCTTTTTAAGCCTGAAGCTCTCATTAAGATTCAAAGAATAAAGAAGATGGATAAGAAAAAACCTTTGAGCTTTATTTGTGCTGACTTAAAAGAGATTAGTAGATATGCCTTTGTTTCGGATTATGCATATAAAGTGATGAGACGTTTACTTCCAGGACCCTATACTTTTATTTTAAAGGCAACGAAATTGGTTCCCAAGATTGTGATGACTAAACAGAAGACTGTTGGAATAAGAATTCCTGACAATAAAATATGCTTGGCCCTTGTAAAAGAATTAGGGCATCCCATTATTAGCACAAGTATTTATAAGCCTGATGAAAGTCTTTACAATGATCCTCATGAAATTGAAGAACGTTTTGGTAAAGAACTTGACCTTGTTATTGATGGAGGAGTAATTGTAGCAGAACATTCGACAATCGTGGATTTATCAGAAGACCTACCAAAGGTCATTAGAAAAGGAAAAGGGGATGTAAGCCCTTTCCAATAAACCTTAAATTCCCATCTAAATTTATTCCATGATTATTGACTGTCATACACATATCTTCCCCGAAGAGATCAAGAAGAACCGAGAGACATATTGTCAGAGGGACTTAGGATTTTCTTCTATTTATCATAATCTGAATTCAAAAATAATAGGGGTAGAGGAACTAATTGCATCGATGGATGAATCAGGGGTGGAATGTTCAGTGATTTGTGGATTTTCTTGGAATGATGCAGAGCTCTGTAGTCTTCATAATCAATATCTGATGGAATCGAGGGCAAGGTACCCTGACAGATTGATAGTCTTTATTTCTCTTTGTTTCTCAAACCCAAAACGTTCGGAGGAAGAATTTGAGCAAAGGATGAAGGATGGAGCAATGGGGGTGGGAGAGATCGCTTTTTATAATAGGGAGATGACCCTAAAGGATATTGATCAAATGAGGCCGATTCTAATAGAGATGGAAAAACAAGAAATACCTCTTTTGCTTCACACAAATGAAACAATTGGCCACTCCTATCCTGGAAAAGGAACAACCCCACTTGAACGCTTTTACGAGTTAATACTCTCTTTTCCAAACCTTCCTATCATTTTGGGGCATTGGGGAGGAGGGCTTCTTTTTTACGAGCTTATGCCAGAGGTTGCAAGGAAGATGAGAAATGTTTATTATGATACTGCAGCTTCGCCCTTTCTCTATTCAAAAAAGATTTACTCTATTGCCTGCCAATTGGTAGGAAGTGAAAAGATTTTTTTTGGATCAGATTTCCCGCTGATTTCACCGCGAAGGTATTTTAAAGAATTAGGGGAATCTGGCCTTTCAAAACAAGATCAAGATAAAATCCTTGGCCTAAATTTTTCAAGAATGATTAAAAGAAGAGAAAAAAATTGAGTCCGATATACAGGAATATTGATTGGGCACTCGTAGGGTAAGTTCTTCTTTCTTAAATTTACAACTCCAGGAGCTAAATAATCCTCCCTTATAAAAAGTTATTCAAACTTAAAGTCCTTAAACCTTTTTAACCTTGAACACTTTCTTATACCCTAATGTTGAAAAGCCATATTATTTAGAACTTTGCCATAGGAAGGTAGATGTTCCTGTTGCAAGAATGGTTCCATCCTCTTTGGCTATATGGGCTTTTGCACGAATCAATCTTTTGCCCACTTCTGTAATCTCTCCATGGACGAGAAGTGGCTCAAGGATTGGAGCAGGTTTTTTAAACCTGATTTCTAAGGAAGCGGTTACTGCCTGATACCCTAATTCATAAACGAGTTTTGCCATGGCTTCATCTAACAAGGTAGCAATGATTCCTCCATGAACCAATCCATCCCAACCCTGATACGTTTGAGATGCTTGAAATATGGTTTTAAGGGTTTTCCTTTCACGATCAATTTCAAAATGAAGGCGGAGTCCATTTGGGTTTTTCTCTCCACAAACAAAACAATTTCCATTTGTTTCAAACTTCATTTCTAATTTCCTCTTTATGTTGAATTAAATAAATATTTATAATATATTGATAATAAAGCGTTTGTCAAATTTAAATAGACTTAGGGGATTTTATTAATGAGCATAATCAAGGGTTTGGATGATTATTTAAATATTGCTATTTCTATTGCCAAAGAAGCAGGCAAAATCCAATTAAGATATTTTGGTCAAAACCATGAGGTAGAATATAAGGGTGAAATAAATCCTACTACTGAAGTGGATAGACTCTGTGACCAATTCATATCTCAAAGGATAATTGAAAATTTCCCAGAGCATGATCTCTTGACAGAAGAGGGCCATCATAGTTTGAAAGGTTCTTCATGGAAATGGATCGTAGACCCTTTAGATGGGACTACTAACTATTTTCATGGTTATCCATGTTTCTGTGTTTCGATTGCTCTTGAGGTTGAGGGTGAGGTGAGATTGGGAGTTGTGTATAATCCAGTCCTTGATGAGCTATTCTATGCTCAAAAAGGGAGAGGAGCTTATTTAAATGGAAAAAGGCTAAAAGTGTCAAATATAGATCGATTGGAAAAAGGATTTCTTTCAACAGGTTTTCCATATGACGTAAGGGAGTATGCAGATTTTTATCTCAAATATTTCAGAGAATTTATTACTAAGAGTTTTGCAATCCGCCGAGCCGGCTCTGCAGCCTTAGACCTTAGCTATTTAGCTGCTGGTCGTTTTGATGGATTTTGGGAGCTAAAACTTCAACCCTGGGACGTAGCAGCTGGGAGTTTGCTTGTAGCTGAGGCAGGAGGGAGGGTTTCTGATTTTAAAGGCAATCCATTCAATATCTATTTGAAGGAGATTCTCGCCTCAAATTGTTTGATTCATCAAGAAATGCTCGATGTTATTCAGAGTGTCTTATGAACGAAAGAAAGCAGCAAGAACTTTTTAAAGGAAGCTCTAAGGAATCAATGGAGATACAAGCCCCTCTTGCTGATCGGATGAGGCCAAGAAGTTTTGAAGAGATTTTAGGTCAGGATCATCTATTAGGGGAAGGAAAGCTCCTGCGTCGCGCACTCGAATCAGATCATATTCCTTCAATGATCTTCTGGGGACCGCCAGGTTCAGGGAAAACTACATTGGCTATGTTAATTGCCCAAAAAACTAAAGCTCAATTTATCTCATTCAGTGCTGTTATATCTGGTGTAAAGGAAATTAGAGAGGTCATCCACAAGGCAAGCGAGGTATGGAAATATCAGAAAAGAAGGACGATTCTATTTGTTGATGAAATTCATAGATTTAACAAAGCCCAACAAGATGCTTTTCTTCCTCATGTTGAAAGAGGAACAATCATCTTAATTGGAGCCACGACAGAAAATCCATCCTTTGAAGTTATTTCTCCTCTGCTGTCTCGAGCAAAGGTATTCACTTTGCGGGCATTAAATGAAGATGAAATTGAGGAGATTTTAAATCGTGCATTAATAGATAAGGAAAGGGGATTAGGTAATTATCAAGTATCATTTGAAAAAGATGTGCTTAAAGCTATCGCAAGATATTCAAATGGAGATGCAAGGGTTGGCCTCAATACCCTTGAGATGGTTGTTTTGGCTTCAAAACCCGATGAGGATGGAGTTTGTCGGGTAAAAATGAGAGATCTTGAAGAGCTCCTTGAAAGAAAGGCATTTCTTTACGATAAATCAGGAGAAGAACATTATAATCTTATTTCAGCATTTCACAAAAGCCTTAGAGGAAGTGATCCTGATGCTTCACTTTATTGGTTAGCAAGGATGCTTGAGGCCGGAGAAGATCCGCTATATATTGCTCGAAGGATGGTTCGTTTCGCTTCTGAGGATATTGGATTAGCAGATCCTAAGGCATTAGAGATAGCAGTTTCAGCTATGAATGCCTTTCATTTTGTAGGACTGCCAGAGGGAAATTTAGCCCTTGCCCAGGCCGCTGTTTATCTGGCAACAGCACCAAAATCAAATTCTATATATTTGGCTTATCAAAGTGCGCAAAAGGATGTAAGGGAGCTTGAAAATATGCCAGTACCATTATATCTAAGGAATCCAGTCACTTCTTTGATGAGTGATTTAGGATATGGGAAAGACTATAAATACCCACATGACTACCCCGACCATTTCGTTGAAGAGGATTACCTTCCTGAAAATCTGAAAGGGAAAATATATTACCATCCTACAGAACAAGGATTTGAAAAAGAGCTTAAAAAAAGATTAGAGGGCTGGAGAAGAAAAAAGAGAGAAAAATAATTCAGTTACTTTTTCTTTTTTACCCCTTCACCCGTCATCGGAACGAAAATTACAGGGATAATATCAAAAGTTTCAATCTTTTCGCCCTTTTTAACAATCTTTTTTAATTCCTGGGAATAACTTCCTACTGGTATAACCATTCTTCCTCCATCTTTTAATTGGTCTAAAAGTGGTTTGGGAATATGATCAGGTGCACATGTTACAATGATAGCATCGAAAGGTGCATATTCAGGCCATCCCTGATAGCCATCTCCAACTTTAATTTTTATATTTTGATAGCCTAAATTGGTTAGGATTTTTTTAGCAGACATAGCAAGTTTGTCAATAATTTCTATTGAGTATACTTCCTTTGCCAATTCTGCTAAGATAGCTGCTTGGTAGCCTGAACCTGTTCCAACTTCTAAGACCTTTTCCTCCCCTTTCAGTTCCAAAAGTTCTGTCATGAGGGCAACAATGTAGGGTTGTGATATGGTTTGTCCTTCACCGATGGGTAAGGCTTGGTCAAGATAAGCGGAATCTTTTAATTCATCAGGAACGAAAAGATGTCGTTCGACTTTTAACATAGCCCCGAGCACTCGTGGATCTTTTATTCCCCGCGATTTAATCTGGGAGTCAACCATTTTCTCTCTCATAGCCTTAAAATCTAACTTTTCATTTTGGGAAGAAATTTTGTTCCACTCTTTACATCCAATAAAAAATATGAAAAAGAATATTGAAATAAAAGCTTGAATTTTTTCAAATCTCATCATTTTACCTTTTAAATACCTAACTAATTTAAAAATATCATATTTATTAAAATAGTGTCAATCCTTGACATTCTTGAGATTTATTTGATACTTTAAAAAAGGGTTTATTATGTTTAAGCTTTTAATTAGATTAATAAGCTTATCTCTATTAATTACTTTATCTTTTTCTTTTCCTTCCTTTAAAGGTCAAAGTCAGGAACAAGCCAAACTTACTTTTACTGCAGAGGATAAAACAAAATGGGTCGAAAAGAGGGAATTTTCACCTCCGGTAATTATTGCTCAAGGCCTAAAGGAAGAACCCAGGATCGAAAGCTTAGAATCTTTAGAAGAAACTATAGCTCTTCATAAGAAAATTATTCCATCTATTTCACAACCAGGCTGTGCCTATTCAGGTCGAGTTAGGACATCATTGGCTGAGCCTATAGTGGGAGAAAGGGCACTCTATGAGAGGGGATTATCTCAGTATATAGAAGGAAATTATGAAGAGGCTATATCAGCTTTTAAGAGATTAATTAAAGGATATCCGGAGAGTCCTCTTATTTGTGAAGCAATATATTGGCTTGGAGAGGCGAAGTATCATCAGGGAAAAGAGGATGAAGCATTTGATCAATTTAAGCAAGTAGTTGATAAATATCCTCAACATGAATTTTATCCCTATGCCCTTTATTCTTGTGGATGGATTAAGCTTAAAAACAATTACTTCCAAGAAGCTTACCGTTTCTTAAAGGAGGTTTTTGAATTAAATCCAAACCTTCCTGTCTCAGAATCTTCACTTTTTTGGTCAGGATACTCACTTTATAGGATGGGAGAATATGAGCAAACTATTAAGGAAATGGATATTTTGATGAAACATTATCCCCAAGGTAAATGGAGACCAGAGGCCATTTTCCTTATTGGGGCAAGTTATTTTTATCTTAAAAATTTTAATGAATCTAAGGAGATATTTAAAGATTTCATTCAAAAATATCCTACCCACCCTCTTACTGAAAGAGCCAAATATAATTTAGGATGGGCTTTGACTTCAATCGGTCAATCAACCGAGGCAAGAAAGGCCTTTGAAGAGATGCTTCTTCATTATCCTATGACTAAGTTCTCAGATCCAATATTTAGAGGGATTTTAAAGACCTATTTAAATGAAAACGATATTGAAAAGGCAATCTACTTATACCAAAGATTTCTTTCATATTTTCTTTCTTCTCCTTGGTTAGAGTTATGCCTCTTTGATATAGGGAGGTACTATTTTGATAGAAAGGATTACCTCAATGCAAACAAAATATTCCATCAGTTCTTAAAAACTTTTCCAGGAAATGACCTTGAAGAGTGGGTCAATTTTATGCAGGCTGAATGTTTATTCAATCAGAAGGATTATTCCAATGCAATTTCATTTTATCATCGTGTATTAGGAGAGAAGAGAAAAGCAAATCTTGAAAAAGATGTCTTTTTAAGATTAGGGTTTGCTTATTTTTATTTGAAAGATTATGATGCAGCCCTATATTACTGGAATAAACTTATTTCAGAATTTCCTAAGCTTTCTGAAAAGAATGAGATTCTTTACTTGTTAATTGAGGCCTCTCTCCTGAAAGATGATTTAAAAAAGGCTTTGGAATACCTTGAAGGTTTAAAGGAAGATTCTAATTTTTATCCAAAAGGATTAGAAAGTTTAGCCTGGTTTTATTTTAATCGAGAGCATTGGGAAGAGGCTTATCGATACTTCATAAAATTATTAAAGGAATTTCCTAATTATAAAACCACTCCTCCTTTATTGATCCTTTTGGCAGAGACCCTATTAAACCAAGGAAATTATAATCAGGCAATTACTCATTTAAAAGAATACATTAATAAAACGGTTGAAACTGAATATAAAGAAAAGGCTCTCTTTCTTTTGGGATGGTCTTCCTATAGGGAGGAGAGTTTTGATGATGCTATTGGTTATTTTCAAAATTTATTTTCCTTAAATCCAAATAATCAATATAAAGAGCAAGCTCAGTATTGGCTTGCTTGGGCATATTTTAGAAGGAGAGATTTTGGTCGCGCAATTGAAGAATTTCAAAATCTTATTAAACTCAGCCCTAAGGGAAATTTAGTTCCAGCATCTTTATTAAGGATTGGGGATTGTTATTATAATCTTAAAAAATACCGTGAGGCGATACAATTTTATTCCAGATTAGTCAAGGAGTTTCCAAATTCAAAAGAAGCTCCAGAAGCCGATTTTGGAATACTACTTTCTTTTTATCAAACCAAAAGGTTCGACTCCTTCATTTCTCATATCGAATTATTTTTGAAAAAGTATCCCAAACATCCTCTTGGCAGTCAAGTGCTTATGCAATTGGGAGACTATTATCATGAGATGAATATATGGGAGAGGTCAATTAAGGTATATCGCGAATTGATACATCAATTTCCCAATGCTCAATGGACAGAAGATGCCTACTTTCGGATTGCAATTGCCTTAAAAAAGGAGAAGAGATGGAAAGAAGCCATTGAAGAAATGGAAAAATTTATTAAAAGATATCCCAAGAGCCATCTCCTTTTAGAAGCGCATCAAGAATTGGGAGATCTTTACTCAATTCTTAAAGATTATGCTAAGGCGTTAGAAAAATATAGATGGATTTTGCATAATTATCCTTCACATCCCGTGACAAAAAGGATTTATTTTCTAATGGAACAAGCTCTACAGAACTTAGGAAGGATAGAAGAGGCTGAAAAGCTCATGCGAGATTTAATTTCAAAATTTCCAAATGATAATATTAGATTTGAAGGATATCTTAGATTAGGGATGATTCATTTAATTCAAAAGAAACACCGAGATGCTATAGCCTCTCTTTCTATAGCTATGAAAAGTCCAGAAGAAGAGATAGCATCCCAGGCCCAATTCAAATTGGGTGAAACTTACTTAGAAATGGGGGATAAAGAATCGGCAATCCTTAATTTTTCAAAACTTGCCTATCTTTATCCTTCACAAACAGATATTGCTGAAGAAGCACTTTTCAAATTGGGGAATATATACAAAGAAGATGGTAAATTTTCTGAAGCATTAAAGATCTATCAAAAATTGTTAGATATAACAAAAAGGGAAGATAGAAGGAATCGTGCTAAAATAATGATTCAAGAGATTAGAAAAAGGATGACCCTATAATGGTTAGATTTTTTAAAGGGAAAAAATATTTTAGAGTTTATATTTCTTTGGGTATACTTTTTATCATTGTTTGGATTGCAGTTTTAATTATTTTTGAAGAACCCATTACTAAATCTATACTTAGTTACCACTGGAACAGAAAGATAAAGGAGATAAGAAGGATATTAAGATTAGAAAAACCTGAGATTCCGCCTGAGGAGAAACGAATAAGGGAGGAACTTATTCTTAAAAAGATGGAGGAGATAAATGAAAATCAAGATTTGAGGAGTTTTATTCCAGAATACCCAAGACCTCCGAAAATAGAAGCGACCACTGAAGAAGAAAGATTAAATTTGCTTAGAAATTCTAAAGAGTTTCAGGAAATGAAAGATGAATTCAATCAATATTTAAATAAGCAGGAAGAAATTCTTTTTGAGAAAGAGCCACCAACTCCTTCATCTAAGGATATCATAGATTTAACTAATATTAGAGATAGAGCAGCTGAAAGAATAATGGATAAGTTATTAACCTCTAAAGAGAAAGTTCATCAAGATTTACCACTCGAAGAAAACATCAACTTAGGTATAAAAGGTCCTCTTGCTTCTCGAAAGATACTTTATAAGCCATCTCTTCCAAAAGTAAATATAAAGACAGAGGTTGAGATTGAAATGATGCTTTTTGTCACACCAAGCGGGATTGTAGATAGAGTAATACCTTCGATTAGAGGAGATTCTGAGCTTGAGAGAGTAGCCATCCAATATTTAAAACAATGGAGGTTTGCTCCATTGGGTAAAGATCAACCCCAAGTTGAGCAATGGGGGACCATCCCACTTAAATTTAAGCTACAATGAAGGGGGCAAGGAAACTTGACAAAGGATTTTTGAACTATATATTTAATTTTTAGGATTTTATGAAAAAAAGACGTATTATATTCTTAATTATTACTCCTCTATTGCTCATTGGAATTTTAACATTTTTTGGAGAGAAAGGAATCCTCCATCTTATAAAGATTAGAAAGGAGCTATATCGAATAGAACAGGAAAATAAAAGGTTGGAAGAGGAAAATAAAAAGTTGAGCGAAGAGATCAGGCGGCTTAAACAGGATAAGCGATATATTGAGGAAATAGCAAGAAAAGAATTAGGGATGGTAAAAGAAGATGAGATTATCTATCAATTTGATCTTCAGGATGAAAAGAAATGAAAGAAGATGAGAATTCATCAAACCTGGCTATTTTAAATTTTAAAATTAAAATTAAAATGGTGATACTATGAGATATGAAGGAATGATTTTTAGACCACCAAGTGAGGCAGATAGCCTTATCCTTCAGGTGACCACAGGATGTTCTTATAATAAATGTACATTTTGTGGTGCATATCGGGACAAAACTTTTCGGATCAAGGGGTTTGAAGAAATAAAAATGGATATTGATGAGGCAAGTTCATATGGTGTTCCAATTAGAAGGGTTTTCCTGGCCGATGGAGATGCACTTGCTATTGCTCAAAGGGATTTACTTAAGATATTAGAATATCTTAAAACGAAGGTCCATGGACTTGAGAGGGTAGGAATTTATGCTAATGCAAGGGATATCCTTAATAAAGGAGTAGAAGGTTTGAGGGCATTGAAGGAGTTAGGACTTGGGATTATCTATTTAGGATTAGAATCTGGGCATCCAGAAGTCCTTAGAAGAATTAAAAAGAATGCAACAGTAGAGCAAATGATTCAGGCAGCTAAAATGGTTAAGGAGGCAGGTATTCTGCTTTCTGTGACCGTTATTTTAGGAATAGGAGGTATACAATTAACTGAGGCTCATGCAAAATATACAGGTAAGGTGCTTTCAGAAATGGATCCTGATTATGTTGGTGCACTTTCACTTATGATTGTTCCAGGAACCCCGATTGAGAAAGAGATCATTGAAGGTAGATTGATTCTTCCCGACCCATTCGGTTTAATTAAAGAACTTGAACTCATGATTGAGAATTCCAATTTTAAAAACTGTTTTTTTGCTTCAAATCATGCCTCTAATTATCTACCTTTAAGGATAAGATTGCCTGAAGAGAAAGAAAAGGCCTTGCTTCTTATTAGAGAAGTACTAAAAAAGAGAGACCCGGGGTTGTTAAGGCCCGAATATTTAAGAGCATTATAAAAATGAGGAAAATAGAAAATTACTTTTAATGAGTTTCTTAATATTTTCAAAATCTACTGATGAGGAGAAAAAATGAAGGATACTGTAGATATTGATATTCGCGTCAGATATGCCGAAACAGACCAAATGGGTGTTGCATATTACGCAAATTATTTTGTTTGGTTCGAAGTTGGCCGCACAGAATTTTGTCGTAAAAGAGGATTTCGATATGCTGATCTTGAAAATCAAGGTTATATTCTCGTTGTCACAGAGACTTATTGTAAATATAGAAGCTCTGCTCGATATGATGAGACGATTGTTGTTCGCACGGGTTTAAGGAAGCTAAATAGAAGGATGGTTATCTTTACTTATAATATCCTTCGGAAAGAAAATGGAGAATTAATCGCAGAGGGGGAAACCAAACATATATGTTTAGATTCGTCAGGCAAGGTAAGAAGCCTTCCAGAGAAATTTTTAAATTGTCTCGCCGGAAAAATCTAAAACACCTAAAAATATCAATAGGTTTCTAATAATATTTGTACTAATTAATTTATTGAAAATTGATTATTAATGGGCTAATGTTTAAATTATGAAGGGTCAAAGGTTTTTAATATTGAGACTAAGTGCAATCGGTGACGTTGTTAGAACACTTCCTGCTGTTAAAGCCCTGAAAAGGTATAATCCAAATTGTTATATAGGATGGGTTGTTGAAGAAGATTCAAAAAGTCTTCTTGAGAGCCAACCAGAGATTGATAATGTAATTGTTTTTCCAAGAAGAAGTTTGGAGAGAAATATAAAATCGGTAAAGGGGATTGGATGGGTTTTGAAGGAGATTTGGTCTTTCGCTTTGGAACTGAGAAGGCAGGAATTTGAAGTTGCACTTGATTTCCATGGAATTTTAAAAAGTGGATTGGTTTCTTGGTTTTCTAAATGTCCAGTAAGAGTGGGTTTTGATAGGAAGGCTTCTCGAGAAGGTAGTTTTCTTTTCTCAAATATTAAAGTTTCTCTACCAAGTGATCGGCTTAGCCGCATTGAGAAGAATCTCTTTCTCCTTAAAGGAATCGGGATTGAAGTAAAAAAAATTGACCCCAAACTCCACATTCCAAAAGAAGATAAACTATATGTAGATTCTTTTTTCAAGGATGTTGTTAAAGAGATTCCTAAGCCACTTATTGCTATCCATCCTGGAACAAGTTTTAAGACATCTTATAAAAGATGGATGCCTGAGAGATATGGAAGCCTTGCAGACCGTTTGATCAATGAAGTAAAAGGTTCGATTATTTTTACCTGGGGACCAGGAGAACTTGAGTTAGTTAAAAAGATCCAAAAAGGTATGAAAAATTACTCATTCCTTGGCCCACGAACAGATTCTTTAACACAATTGGCAGAGGTTTTTTCTAATTGTGATCTTTACATAGGAGGAGATACAGGACCAACTCATGTTGCCTCTTTTATGGGGGTTCCTGTTGTCGTGATTTATGGTCCGACTGATCCAATTATTAATCAACCTTTTGGAAGACACATAAAAGTAGTTAAAAAAGTAGGATGTAATCCTTGCAGAAAAAGATCATGCCAAGAACTTATATGTTTAAAAAATATTGTAGTAGAAGACGTTTTTAAAGCAGCAAAAGAAATTTTAGCTTCAAATATTTGAAAATTAAATATTATTTATTTTATTAAAATTAAAAAATATATTAACTGAAATAAATCAATTTTTTGTAAATTATCTAACTCGCAACTAAATATTAATTTTAGAAGGGAATAAGATTGGGTTGCAGTTTTAGCCATGTGGAAAGAATATTAATTAGAGGAGTTAATTGGTTAGGGGATACAATTCTAACATTACCTACTGTTGAAGGAATTAGGAATCTTTTCCCTGATTCTCAGATTTCAATTCTTGCTAATGAAGATGTTTGTGATTTATGGAGAAGATTTCCATTTGTTAATGAAGTAATTTCTTTTAAAAGGGAAAAAGGTTTAAAGTTTATATTAGAGGATTTTAGAATAAGAAATCTTTTAAGGGAAAAAAATTTTGATCTTGCAATTATTCTTCCAAAATCTTTTCATTCTGCAATTCAAATCTTTTTGACTCAAATCCCGATTCGAATAGGTTATGAGTATAGGGGACGTTCTCTATTTCTTAATTATAAGATTCCTCGGACAAAAGAAGTTCTTAATATTCATCGAATCCTTTATTACAAGAAGTTGATCGAAATATTTGGTAATAATATAGAAAATGCTTGTCCAAAGATTTTTCTTTATGAAGAGGACAGGAGGGTAGCTGAAAGAGTATTATTTAATTCTGGGGTTTCAAATGGCAGACTACTTATTGGAATAAATCCTGGGGCAACATATGGATTGGCTAAATGTTGGATTCCTCAAAGATTCGGGGAGTTAGGAAAAAGAATCTCGAAGATATGGGGGGCAAAAATAATTATATTTGGAAGAAATGAAGAAAAGTCTATTGCACAGGAAATCATTAATATAATGGGCAACAACTGTATAGATTTGACTGGGAAGACTTCAATTCTTCATCTTGCGGCAATTTTAGAGAAATGCCAACTGCTCATTAGTAATGATACGGGAACAATGCATTTAGCAGCGGCGTTAGGAATACCTGTAATTGCTATTTTTGGTTCGACCAACCCAAAAATAACAGGTCCATGGGGAAGCGGACATATTGTAATAAAAAAGAATGTACCTTGCAGTCCATGTTTTAAAAGGGTTTGCCCTGTCGATCATAAATGTATGGAGCTTATAAGTGTAGATGAAGTTGAAGAGGCCGTAAATAAGAAATTACAGGAGATTTATAAAAACTGATGTTTAAAAATCAGGAAAAACTTCCAATTTCTGTTTATGTGCTAACATTCAATAATATTCGAACGATTGAAAGATGCCTAAAAAGCCTAAGCTGGGCAGAAGAATTGGTGATTGTCGATTCTTTTAGCACCGACGGAACTTTTGAAGTCTGTAAGCGTTACACTGATAAGGCATATCAGGTAGCATTTAAAGGCCATAAAGATCAGTATCAATATGCTGCTGACTTAACTACACGGGATTGGGTGATGTTTGTAGATGCTGATGAAGAAGTTCCTCCCGAATTAGTAGAAGAAATCAGAAAGGAACTTAGTCAAGAAGTTATCTCATTTGATGGTTTTTTCGTATATAGACGAACTTATTATCTTGGAAGATGGATCCGATATGGAGGATGGTATCCTGATGGAGAGATTCGATTATACAAAAGAAATAGGGGCAAATGGGAAGGGGGACTTCATGCAAAAGTGATTGTTGATGGGAAGGTTAAAAAATTGAAAAATGAATACTTACATTATACCTATCAAAATATCTCAGATCAAATTAAAACCATTGATAGATATTCAGGGATTGCTGCTGAAGATCTTGAAAAAAATGGTGAAAAATTTAGCCTAATAAAACTTCTTTTTCATCCGCCTCTTCGTTTTATAAAAGAATATTTTTTGAAATCAGGCTTTAGGGATGGACTACCAGGTTTAATTATCGCTGTTTCTACTATGTATTATGTTTTTATAAAATATGCTAAACATTGGGAATTGGCTATATCAAGGAGGAGAAATGAAGAAAGATCTTAAACAAAACTTCAAGGGGAAGAAGATTCTTGTTACAGGGGGAGCAGGGTTTATTGGCTCAAATCTAACTATTAGATTGGTAGAATTAGGAGCAAAGGTCACAGTGGTTGATAATATGCTACCAAGACTTGGAGGTAATCTATTCAATTTAAGAGAGGTCATTGACCATATACATATAAACTTTAGTGATGTAAGAGATGAGCATTCAATGGATTATTTGGTTAAGGGGCAAGATTTTATATTTCATCTTGCAGGACAGGTTAATCATGTTGATAGTATTAGGAATCCCATACAAGATTTGGAGATTAATTGTAGAGGAACACTTGTGCTACTTGAGTCTTGTCGAAAGTATAATAAGGAAGCAAGAGTAATCTTTGCTGGAACTCGTGGTGAATATGGGGCAAGTGTAAAACTTCCTGTTAATGAAGATCATCCTACCAACCCAAAAGGAATTTATGCAGTGACTAATTTAACAGCGGAGAAGATGGTTCTTGTGTATCACGATGTTCATAAAATACCAGGGATTTGTTTGAGAATTACAAATACATATGGTCCAAGGCATCAAATGGCTCATGATGAATATGGGGTATTAAATTGGTTTATAAGAAAGGCGATTGATGATGAGATAATTCCCGTTTTTGGGGATGGGAGAATATTGAGAGATTTTCTTTATGTTGATGATCTTGTAGAATGCTTTTTAGAGGTAGCAATATGCAACGAAGCTTATGGAGAGGTATTTAATGTGGGTACAGGAATTCCTATAAGTTTTATAGATTTAGCAAAAAAGATTGTCGAAATTGCAGGCTCTGGGAAAGTAACTTTTACAGAGTTTACAAAAGAAAGAAAGGAAGTAGAACCTGGAGATTATTACACTGATATTTCAAAGATTAAAAGGGTTGTTGGTTGGCAGCCTAAAACCACTCTGGATGAAGGGCTATATAAAACTATTGAATTTTATAGAAAACATAAGAAAGAATATTGGAGTTAATTATAACTGATAGGAGAAAATTGTATCGGAAGAGAGGCTGAGTGAAGGAGAAAATGAAATAATTTAGAGTAAAAATATGGTTCCATTTTTTGACCTAAACAGACAATATAAAAATTTAAAATCCGAAATTGCAGGAGCAATTAATAAGGTATTTGAAAAAGGACAATTTATCTTAGGTGAGGAGTTATATCTATTTGAAGAAGAATTTGCTCATTACTGTGGGGTTAGATATGGAGTGGGAGTTGCTTCGGGGACCGATGCTCTTTATTTAGCATTAAAAGCTTTAGGTATTGGAGAAGGAGATGAGGTAATTACGGTAAGTAACTCTTTTGTAGCAACGGCATTGGCTATTTCATTTACAGGGGCGAGACCAGTTTTTGTTGATATTGATCCCGAAACATATACCTTGGATCCTAATTGCGTGGAAGGGTTGCTAAGAAAAAGAAAAAAAAGGATTAAGGCCATTCTGCCAGTTCATCTTTATGGTCACCCAACAGATATGGATGCGATAATGGAGATTGGAAAAAAATATGGTCTTTTCATCATAGAAGATGCTTGTCAAGCCCATGGAGCTGAGTATAAAGGTAAAAAAATAGGATCTTTTGGAGAAATGGGTTGTTTCAGTTTTTATCCAACGAAGAATCTTGGAGGCTACGGAGATGGTGGAATCATTATAACAAATGATAGAAAATTTTATGAAAAACTTTTGCTTCTTAGAAATTATGGGGAAAAAAAGAAATACTACCATATCATAGAGGGCACAAATAGTAGATTGGATGAGATTCAGGCAGCTATTCTAAGAGTCAAATTAAAATATCTTGATTTATGGAATGAGGAAAGAAGGAAGAAGGCATTTCTATATAAGGAGAAGCTTAGGGATTCGGGAGTTATATGCCCAATAGAAAAAAAAGATGTAAAACATATTTACCACATATTTGTCATTAGAACGAAGATAAGAAATCATCTTCAGAGATTCTTAAGAGAGAAGGGAATTAATACATTGATTCATTATCCTGTTCCTATTCATTTACAGAAGGCTTTTAGTAAGTTAGGTTATAAAAGAGGCCAACTTCCTATAACAGAAAGATGTTCTAAAGAGATTTTATCCCTTCCAATTTTTCCAGAAATGAGAGATAAAGAAATAATAAATGTAGCGACACAAATAAACTCATTTTTTTCCACTTAATACTATGAGAATTTTACATCTTTTTAGTGATTGGAAATGGACAGGTCCTTCAGAGCCTATTGTAAATTTATGTAAAGAATTGGAAAAAAGAGGACACGAAGTAATCTTTGCCTATAGAAAACCCCCAATTTATGTAGAGGATAGTATAGAGAAGAGAGTCCGTGAAAGAGAAGTGCGTGCAATAGACTTTTTCCATTTAAATCGTCCTATAAAATTATATTCCTTCTCTTCTATAAGGGATAATTTCTCTGATATAATTAGATTGAGAAATTACATTCATGAAGAAAAGATTGATATAATAAACGTCCATCAGTCACATGACCATATTTTAGGAGGAATTGCAGCAAGGAGATCTAATCGGCCTGTTTTAATTATTAGGACAGATCATAAACGTGATTTTATTCAACCAGGTATTGGAAATCGACTTCTTATCTCTAAATTTACAGATGGTATTATAACCTTTTCAGATAAAGGAAGGTTTAGCGATGCTAAGAATTTTAGATTTCCATTAGAAAGAGTTGCTAAGATAAATTCTGCATTGGATTTAGAAAGGTATCAACTTCATAGGGCACTCAAAGACATGAGGGCTTTTTTTGGGATACCAAAAGATGAGATTATTATCGGGATGGTAGCCCGCTTTCAAAAATACAGAAGGACGGAAGTTTTTCTCAAGGCATTCAGGTCGGTTCTAAATGAATATCAAAAAGTGAAACTTCTTTTGGTTGGTCGATCAAGCCAGATGAATGAAAGTGTGATAAAACCAATGAAAAAACTTGGAATTGAGCCATGGGTCATCCTCGGAGGATATAGAACGGATGATTATATTGATACATTAGCTTGCATGGATATATTTGTTTTTCTTATGGCAGGTTCTGATGGAACAGCAAGGGCTTTAAGGGAAGCTATGGCCATGGGTAAACCTTCTATTGTTGCAGATAGGGGAATTCTTCCGGAGTTGGTCGAAGATGGGGTTTGCGGACTGGTGGTGAAAGATTCTCCAGATGAGCTTTCACGAGCTACTCTTAAACTACTTCGGAATCCTGGACTTAGGGCAAAAATGGGTCAAGCAGCTCATGAAAAAGCCCTCAGGGAATTTCGTTTAGATCGTCAAGCTGAGGCAGTAGAAAAATTTTACCAGGAAATAATAAAACTTGGTCCATGGAAAAAAGACTAAAGTTTGCTACTGCAATTTTGAATTTTTCTGCAAGAAAAGGGGGAGCTGAAAGGTATCTTGTGGACCTTTGCACACGGATGGCTAAAGATGGGCACGAAGTTCATGTCTATGCAGAGCATTGGGATGAAGAAATTCCTAATATTTTTCTTCACAAAGTGAATACGATTCCATTCCCTAAAAGCCTTCGTCTTTTATCATTTGCAATTAAAGCGACAAAACAGATGGATGAAGGTAATTATGATATAACTTTAGGAGTTGGAAATACATTAAAAGCAGACATCCTTCAGCCCCACGGTGGAGTTCATTGGGCTTGGTTTTGGAGAAGCCTTGAAGCTTATGAAAATCCAATAATTTGGATAATAAAGTTTTTAGGAAGAATCTTAAGTCCCCATCAATGGATTAGTGGATATATTGAAGGAACTCCTTATAGGAGGAAGAATTTTGATAAGATAGTTGCGATTTCTGATATGGTAAAAGAAGATGTTATTAAGTGGTACAAAGTTCCTGAAGATCGAATTGAAGTGGTTTATAATGGAGTAGATATCGAGAGGTTTAATCCAAAAAATCGGAAATACCGTGAAATAATTCGGACTAAACATGGAATAGGAAATGAATTTGTTATCCTTTTTGTTTCAAACAATTTTAGAATGAAAGGTCTTAAATTTTTAATTAAGGCCCTGGCGAAGATAAAAAAGGATGGTGGGCCTTCGTTGAAACTTATAATCTTAGGAAGAGACAATAATAGAACTTACCTTCGATTAGCTAAACGTTTGGAGTTTTATCATGATTTAATCTTTGTAGGTTCTACCCATGAAATAGAAAAATATTATGGTGCCTCTGATCTTATGGTTCATCCAACTTTCTACGATGCATGTTCTCTTAGTGTACTTGAAGCCCTTGCAAGTGGCCTTCCTGTGATTACTACTTCTTCTAATGGAGTTAGTAGAATTATAAGAGATAAGAGTGAAGGTATAGTGATTTCTACACCCAAAGAGATAGATAAGCTTGCCGAAAGTATTAAATTTTTTCTCGATTCTGAAATTTTGACGGAATCGCTCAAAACTACACGGAAAGTAGCAGAAAAATATTCAATTGAAAGAAACTGGTTAGAAATTAAACGGATCTTTAATAATCACTATGTAAAATGAAGTATTATAATTAATTAAATAGCAAAAAAGTAGGAAATTATAAATGGCTGATGAAATTTTCTGGTCGAAATTGTTTGATTATCGAGATAAAATCCATCGTCAATATCCTGAGATATGGGATGTAAAAATCTTAAGGAAGAGGTTTCCAATTATTTTTAAAAATTTAAGAGATGGTGAAAAAGTATTGGATATAGGCGCTTATGATAGGAAACTTGAAGGTCGTTTAAAAAAATATTTTCCAAATTTGATTTATAAAAGCATGGATGTAGATCGTCAAAAATTTCACGATTTCTATAATTTGGATGAGATTAATGAAACTTTTGATATGGTATTTTTATTTGAGGTGATCGAACATTTAAGCCTTTATGAAGGAATAGAAGTTTTAAGAAAGATTTATACAATTTTAAATCCTCGAGGTCGCTTAATCCTTACTACTCCCAATATCTTTAATCCTGGTCGTTTCTGGAGGGATGTATCCCATCAAACAGCATATTGCTATGATGAATTAGGGGGGCTTCTCCTTGCCCAGGGATTTCAAATTAAAACAATATATAGAACATATAATGATGCTTTTCACCGATACCTATTTCGTGTTTATATCATGAAACACCTTCACAGATATTTGGGAATAGATTTTGCTAAATCTATATTAATTCTTGCAGAAAAAAAGATGGAACTTGAATAATGAAGGTTATTTTTTTAACCCATTATAGCGATCAAGGACATAGATTCAGAGTGGAGCAATATTTCCCTTATCTTATAAAACATGATGTAGAACCAAAGTGGCAACCAATCTACGGATCGTGGAAAAAACGGATTCTGATCTATAAACAGCTTTCCAATTTTGATATTACATGTATTCAGAGGAGGTTACTTTCCCCTCTGGAGTTTTATTTGATAAAAAGAAGATCAAGGAAAATTATTTTTGACATAGATGATGCCATTATGTATCGTTCATCCAGCTCAACACATCCTCATTCATTTTCAAGATGGTTTAAGTTTAATTGGATGGTCAAAGGGAGTGATGCAGTCATTGTTGGAAATCAATTTCTTAAGGAAGAGGTTCTTAAAATAGACCCTCGAAAAAAGATTTTTCTTATTCCTACATCTATTGATATTAATCTATACCCTAAGAAAAAGGAGATTAATAATTCCTCGGAAGTAATTCTGGGCTGGATAGGAACAAAAAGCAACTTAAGATATCTCAAAAAATTGGAACCTGTTTTTAATCTAATTGCAAATAAATTCCCTAATGTTAAGCTAAAAGTTGTAAGTAATGGTGTTTATGAATCAAATTTTATACAAGTTATTAATAAATCATGGAAATTGGAAGATGAAAATGAAGACCTGATCTCCTTTGATATTGGATTAATGCCTCTTAATGATGATTTGTGGTCACGGGGGAAATGTGGATTGAAAATTATTCAGTATCTCAGTGTTGGTCTGCCAGTGGTCTGTACGCCTGTTGGAATAAATCGGGATATCGTGAAGGATGGAGACAATGGTTTTTGGGCTAACACCCAAGAGAAATGGGTAGATAGATTGTCTTTACTCATTGAGGATTCTACTTTGAGAAATAAAATGGGACAAAAAGGAATATTAACAGTTGAGAGGGATTACTCACTCACTGTTAATGCAGAGAAGTTTTTAAATGCCCTTAAAAATGTTTTTTCTTCATAGTAGCTATATTCGAAGAATTGGATAGAATTTTTTCAATGAAAGTGCTTTTTTTGATTCAAGGTTTCTCGGTAGCTGCCAGCCGTTATCGCGTACTTCAGTATTTACCTTATCTTGAGTCTGAGGGCGTGGAAACAACTGTCAGACTTTATCCAAGAACATTAAAAGAGAATATTCAATTTTTTGCCTCTCTTCCCAAATACGATATTATCTTTCTTCAAAGAAAACGTTTTAATCAACCAAGACTCATATTATTAAGGAAAAGAGCAAAACGGATTGTTTTTGATTTTGATGATGCTATAATGTTTAGAAATTCAAAATCAAAAGATCCTTTTTCTAATACTCGAATGAGAAGATTTATCCAGATGATAAAAGTCTCTGATTTTGTTATAGCGGGAAATGAATTTCTAAAATCCCAAGTTTTGCCATATAATTCCAATATCGAAGTAATTCCAACCCCTATTGACCAAGAGAAATATTTACCAAAAGACTATTCGCTCAAAAAGGAGAAAGTAACGATTGGATGGATTGGAGACCACGGTTCAATTCATTATTTAAAGAGGATGAAGCCAATTTTTGAGAATATAGGAAAGAGTTATAAAAATGTAGAGTTAAAGATTGTTTGTGATACTTTTTTTGATTGTGAGAATTTAAATGTAATTAAAAAAAACTGGAATCAGAAAGATGAGATTTTTGATCTTCAGAGTTTTGATATAGGTATTATGCCATTAATAGATGATCCTTGGTCTTGGGGAAAATGCGGCCTCAAAATTATTCAATATCAAGGAGTAGCCCTTCCGGTTGTTTGTACACCAGTAGGAATCAATAGAGATCTCGTTGAAGATGGAGTTAATGGATTTTATGCAATGACCGATGAAGAATGGTTGAGAAACCTTTCGATATTAATTGAGAATGATAAATTAAGAGAGAAAATGGGATATGAAGGACTAAAAAAAGTCAGAGAGAAATATACTGTTGAGGTCTGTGCCCCAAAACTCTTATCAATATTAAATCGAGTTATGAAAAACAATTTCAAAGAGGGAATCGATTGAGAGAAGCTGTTGTAGAATATGTGAAATGGGCTATTGAAAGATTTCCCTATGAAGAACCAATCCTCGACACATGTGCAGGTTGGGAGCCAAATTTCTATCAGCCCTTATTCCCAGGCAAGCGATACATAAAGCAAGATATACAAGATTTTGATCCACCATGTATTGATATAATATGTGATGTCTGTGATATGAAACCAATTGCGGATGAAAGTATTGGGCTCGTTTTAAATCTTGAGTCTCTTGAACATATTCAATCTCCACAGAAAGCCATTGATGAGATTTATAGAGTTCTTAAAGTTGATGGGCTTTTAATTTTGACTACAGTAATGCATTTTAAGATTCATAGAACTCCAAAGGATTATTGGCGTTTTACTCCCGATGGCCTTGAATTACTTTTGAGAAGATTTAAAATTTTAGACTGTACCCTTGAAGGGGATTTAAAAAGACCAAAAGGAGTTTGGGTGACAGCAAGGAAAACTTTGTGTTCTGAAGAGTGGGGGAAACTTCCACCATTAAGAGTGGTTAAAAGTGATGATAGGTTTTCTATGAGACTAAAGAGAAGGCTTAAACAGCTCATATCCCAAAACAAAAACGTTTAATTTATATAAAAGATCATTACATGAAATTATCAGACTATAAGAAAATTTCTATTAATGAAATGCATGGATTGATTAAAGAAGAAATTTTTAATCTTCTTTCCTCTTCTTTTTTCGAAGACCCAATCTTTTTTGTAAAATCTACAGGAGGTGAGGTGATAAAAGATTCAAAATATCGATGGGCTGGAATCTTTCTATTTTCGCCTAATTACAGGATTTTTTTAAAGAGGGATATAACAAAAGGTTTAATAGAATTATTAAAATATTTAATCTTACCTTCAAAAGGTCGGAAAGAATGGCTTGTTTCATATCAAATGGAGAAAAGAAACATTCCGATTCCTAAGCCATTAGGTTGGTTAGAAAGGATTCATAATGGATTTGTAATAGAAAGTTACTACCTTTCTGAGGCTATCGTTTCTGGAAATTCCTTGATAGAGAATATGTATCTATTAAAAGATGAAGGGATATTTTCTGAACTTGTAAAGGTTTTATTAAAACTTCATAAAGAAGGTTTCTATCATAAAGATCTTCATGCAGGAAATTTGATTTGGGATGGTAAATCTTTTTTTATTTTGGATCTCCACCGAGTTAGGCTTTTAAACTCATTATCTTTGAATCAAAGGCTATTTAATATAGCTACTTTGTTCCATTCATTAAGAGCTGTTTTGGAAGAAAGGGAGCAATTAAAATTTCTTGAAGAATATTTTAAAAAAGGGAAGATTAATCTTAATAGAATAGATTATCTTAATAAAATTCATACTTATATGAATCGACTTCAAAATCGGCAATGGGAGAGTCGAACTAAAAGATGTTTGAAAGAAAGTACAAATTTTGTAGTATTTAAAGATAAGAATTGGGTAGTTTATCGTAGGAATGATTTTAATATGGATATTCTTAAAAAGAATCTTGAGGAACATTTTAAAATTACTATTCAAGAACCGAACGTATTGGTAAAAAAGGATAAAAAGAGTATTGTTTCTCGAGTAAGAAATGGCGAAAAAACAATATTTATTAAACAATTTTGTTATCCTCGTTTAAAAAACAGATTATTTGGGTTTATTTATTGCCCAAAGGGAAAAAGGGCTTGGTTAGGAGGGAATGGATTGATAGTAAGGGAGATTCCATCTTTAACTCCCCTTGCACTTTTAGAAAGAAGAAATCGATTTTTTTTAAAAGAAGAATTTCTTTTTATGGAAGGGATTGAGAATGGTTTAGAAATGGATCGTTATATTTTGAAAAATTTAAACGGAATTAAATTAAGGAGGAAGTTTATAAAGGAATTTGCACAATGGCTTGCTTTTGTTCATCAAAGAAAAATTTATCACAAAGATATGAAGACATGTAATATTTTGGTTCGTCAAAATGGTAATGCTTGGGAATTTTATCTTCTTGATCTTGAGGATATACGCTTTGGAATAAATGTAAACGAAAAAAAATTAATTAAAAATCTTATTCAACTTAATAACTCGACTCCTTACATCATTACAAAGACAAACCGTTTAAGATTTTTTAAAGAGTATCTTAGGCTTCGTCCATTAGTGAGTGAGAAAAAACTATTTATTCGAGAACTAATTAAACAGAGTCAAAAAAGAGATATAGTTTACGTTTCTTCTAATGGATTGATAATAGAAAGATGAGTTTAAATAAATCAGAAAAGATCAATTTTGGGTTCTCTTATAGTGCTACTCCTCTTGCTTGGAAAGAGATTCACGATAAAGTATTCGAGTTAATGATAAAAGAGCCTCGAGGAAAGGTATTAGATGTTCCAACAGGATCTGGGGCAATGGCTGAGAGATTGAAAAAAGCAGGATTTGAGGTGTTTTGTTGTGATATTAATCCTGCATATTTCTCTGTTCCGGATCTTAAAATAGATATTGGGGATTTAAATTCGAAGCTACCTTATGATGATAATGACTTTGATTTCGTGGTTTGCTTGGAGGGGATTGAACATACTGAAAATCCTTTTAATGCAATCAGAGAATTTTATAGGATTCTAAAATCAGGGGGTAAATTGATTATTTCTCTCCCTAATTATCTAAACATTGAAAGAAGGATGAAATTCCTTATTACGGGAGTTTTTTCAAAAATTCCTTCTCCAAAAAAAATAGGAAAAGAAAGATTCGAAAATCTATGGATGCTTCATCTTACTCCTTTAACTTATCCCATATTAAAATTAATACTTGAACATTCTGGATTTAAAATTTTATCCGTAATAAAAGATAAAGAGAAAAAAAAGATGAAATTCTTGTTTCCTATTGTCTTGGGGATAAAAATTTTTTGTTCTTTTTGGTCAAAGGAGAAAAAAGAGGATTATCATTTAAATGACACACTTCGCTCAGATATTATTATGGGAGGGAACAGCTTAATCATAGTTGGAGAAAAGAATTTTTTGAGGATTAAGGTTTGATGAAATTTGGCAGCAAACAAGATTGGAATTTTAAAGTAATAAAAAGGTTTTTTCCTTCTAAAAAGAAGATAATCTACACAAAGGATTATTTAGGCCTAAAATATGATATTGGGGAGCATACCTATGGGAAACCGAGAATCATATCCTGGGAAGAAGGGTCTACATTAAAAATAGGGAAATATTGTTCAATCTCAAAAGGGGTCACAATATTCCTCGGTAGTGAACACAGAGTCGATTGGGTAAGCACTTATCCTTTCCCATACTTTTTTAGAGAGGCAAAATCAATAAAAGGCCATCCAGCTACTAAAGGAGATGTGGTGATAGGCAATGATGTTTGGATTGGATATGGAGTAACCATTCTTTCTGGTGTCCATATTGGAGACGGAGTTGCTATTGGCGCATGTTCACTTATATCTCAGGATGTTCCTCCTTATGCTATTGTAGCAGGAAATCCTGCCCGCATCCTTAAATATCGTTTTGATGAAGAGACGATTAAAAAACTTTTAAAGATAAAGTGGTGGGATTGGCCAGATCAGATGGTTAGGGAAAATGTCCATCTCATTTGTAGTAAAGATATTGAAGAATTTATAAAAAAATTCGGTTGAAGGAAATAAAATATCCTAAGAAAATTAAATTTTTTATTATGATTTATATTTCTATCATTATTGTCAATTGGAATACGAAGGATTATTTAATCAAATGCCTAAAATCTTTAGTCAGGATTAGAGGGGGTAGCTCTCAAGAGGTAATTATCATTGACAATGCTTCTCAAGACGAAAGCGTAAGGGCTGTAAGAGAGTCATTTCCTCAATTTATTTTAATAGAAAACCCTAAAAATTTGGGATTTGCAAAAGCAGTTAACAAAGGATTAAAAATAGCTAAAGGCGAATATATACTATTACTAAATCCTGATATAGAAATTAAGGATAATACAATTGAAAAATTTATTTCTTTTATGGAAGCCTATCAAGATGTGGGAATAGCAGGGGCTCAGCTATTAAATGATGATGGTTCGAAACAGAACTCGATTGCTAATTTTCCTTCCTTAGTCACCGAGCTTTTTAATAAAAGCCTTTTAAGATGGTTTTTCCCAAAATATTTTCCAGGGAAAGAACAGGAATACACCGAACCTATCGAGGTGGATTCGGTCATTGGTGCCTGTATGATGGTAAGAAGAAAAGCCATTGAAGATGTAGGCCTTTTAGACGAGGATTATTTTCTCTTTTTTGAAGAGACAGACTGGTGTTATCGAATGAAAAAAGCTGGATGGAAAGTTTATCATGTTCCTCAAGCTCAAGTTTTCCACTTTCAAGGGAAAAGTGCTGAAAAAGATAAAAAAAAAGCAAAGGTCGAATATTATCATTCACGTTATCTTTTTTTTAAAAAATATAAAGGCTATTGGCAGTTTATTATTCTTAGAGTTGGGTTGTTATTAAAATTAGTAATTGAATTTCTTTTTATGGGTATAGGTTGTATAATGACAGGTTTCAAAGTTAAACGATGGAAGACTCAATTATCAAATTATGCTTATTTGTTTTGGTGGCACATGAAAGGATGTCCTGAAGAAATGGGTCTAAAATGACTAAGCACTTAGCCATCTGAGCATAGGAGGATATATGGTTGGAATAGCAGTAGTTGGAGCAGGAGCTTGGGGAAAGAATCATATCAGAATTTTTTCAGAGATTCCAGAAGTCTATTTGAAATATATTTGTGACAAGGATCCTTCTAAATTATCTATTCTTAAAAAAACATACCCCAAGTCAAAGGCGATCGAAGATATACATCCTATACTCATGGATTCAGATATAAGAGGAGTTGTTATCTCTTCATCTGCTGTATCTCACTTTCCATTGGCTAAAGAGTTTTTACTTGCGGGCAAGGATGTTTTAGTTGAAAAACCAATGGCATTAACCGTTAAAGATGCTGAAGAAATGATGAGGATTGCTAATGAAAAAAATCGTATTTTAATGGTTGGCCATCTTTTAATATATCATCCTGTTGTTGATAGATTAAAAGAGTTAGTAACCTCGGGAGAATTGGGAGAAATATATTACATCTATACACAAAGAGTAAACCTTGGCATTATACGGCAGGATGAAAATGCTTTATGGTCTTTTGCTCCTCATGATCTTTCTGTTATATTTTATCTTCTTAATGAGAAACCCATTGTGGTTTCGGCACATGGAGAAAGTTATCTCCAAAAAGGCGTAGAGGATGTAGTTTTTTTGAGTCTTAGGTTTTCTGATGGGAAGATGGCCAATATCCATATGAGTTGGCTTGATCCCCATAAGATTAGAAAGATTACAATTGTTGGGTCAAAGAAGATGGTTGTTTTTGATGATATGGAAATCTCAGAAAAATTAAAGATTTATGATAAAGGAGTAAAAAGCGTAAGCTACGATACCTATGGGGAATATTTAAGCTTAAGATTTGGGGATATTACCATTCCAAGTATAAAAATGATAGAACCTTTAAGGGCTCAGGCAGAGCATTTCATTCATTGTATTACTTCAAGAAGTCAACCTAAGACAGGACCTGAAGAAGGTCTTCAAATCATAAAAATATTAATTGCTGCACAACAATCCCTAAAGGAAGGGGGCATTCCAATTCCCATTGAAGCATTTCCATAAGGGGAGAAATGGATGAAGAAAAGATACTATGCCCATCCAACAGCGGTAATAGATTCCCCGGTAGAAATTGGTGAGGGGACAAAGATATGGCATTTCTGCCATATAATGTCTGGAGCAAAGATAGGAAAGAATTGTGTTATTGGACAGAATGTATTTATTTCATCTGGAGCTGTTTTGGGAAATAACATTAAGGTTCAGAATAATGTTTCTATTTATGATGGAGTAATCTTAGAGGATGATGTTTTTTGTGGGCCGTCGATGGTTTTTACAAACGTCTTTAACCCACGAAGTTTCATCTCAAGAAGGAGCGAATTTAGAAAAACAATTGTAAAGAGAGGGGCAACCATTGGAGCTAATGCTACTATAATATGTGGAAATACCATTGGACAGTATGCCTTTATTGGAGCTGGTTCTGTGGTGACAAAGGATGTTCCTGATTATGCTTTGGTTTTTGGGAATCCTGGGAAAGTGAGAGGATGGGTTTGCCAATGCGCAGAAGAGATTACGTTTCATTCAGGAAAGGCCAAATGTAAAGCCTGTGGCAAGCGTTATAAGAAAGACCGTAATGGTGTGAAATTGATTTAAATTAAGTAGAAAAAATTGTTGACATAGTTTTGAATTTTTTCTATTATTATTCCATCAAAAATTTTAGAAAGATTCTAATCAATAAAAAATTTGATCCTGTTGTCAGGATCGGAAAGGAGGAAGGTTATGATTTTTAAAAAGTTATCGTTTCTTTTTTTAGGTATCGGTTTATTGTTTTTCTTATTTTCAATGGTTCCCACATATGGGCAGGTTAAACCAATTGAACTTAAATATTCAATATTTTTCCCTGCCCCTCACAAACATAGTGTTTTAGCAACAGAATGGGGAAAAGAGATAGAGAAGAGGACAGAGGGAAAAATAAAAGTCAGTATGTTTTATGGAGGTACTTTAACACCTGCTGACAAATGTTTTGATGGAGTCGTTAAAGGCATTTCAGATATTGGAATGTCAGTGTTTGCTTACACAAGAGGAAAGTTTCCATTGACAGAGGTTTCTGATTTGCCATTAGGGATAAAAAGTGGATATGTAGCAACAAAATTAATAAATGAATATTATAAAAAATTCAAACCTAAGGAACTTGATGAAGTCCAAGTAATGTATCTTCATGCTCATGGCCCTGGTCTTCTTCATACAAAAAGAGCCGTGAACAAACTTGAAGATCTAAAAGGAATGAAGATTCGTTGCACAGGAATGGCTGCTAAGATAGTAAATGCCCTCGGAGGGACACCTGTTGCTATGCCAATGGGCGATACTTACGATTCATTAAGTAGGGGAGTCGTTGAGGGTTCGATGGCTCCTTATGAAGCATTACAAGGATGGAAATGGGGAGAGGTCGTTAAATTTACAACAGAAAATTATGGATCATCTTACAGTACAGGTTTCTTTGTTGTCATGAATAAAGCAAAATGGAATAGTTTATCACCTGATATTCAAAGGATTATAGAAAAGGTAAATGAAGAATGGATTGAAAGGCAAGGAAAGGCTTGGGATGAGATTGATAAGGCGGGGAAAGAATTTACAATGAAGTTGGGGAATAAAATCATTTCTCTTTCTAAAGAGGAAGACGGAAGATGGGCTAAAGCAGTAAAACCCATCCTTGATGATTATGTTAAAAACATGAGAGATAAGGGACTTCCTGGAGATGAAGTTCTGAAATTCTATTTAGAAACATTATCCAAACTCCAATAATCATTTCTCAATTAAAAGGAGAAATGGAATCTCCTCCATTTCTCCTTTTTACTATTTAGAGGGAAAAGAAATGATGAGAGGATTTCTAAATAATATTAGGGTAATTGTTCGAATTTTTAATATCATTGCGGGTATTGCTTTAATTTTTATGATGTTTTTAACAGTTTGCGATATTGTATTAAGATTTTTAAGAATGCCCATTGTAGGTACATATGAACTCGTTGCATTTTCTGGAGCTATCGTTATTGGTTTTTCACTGCCTTTTACTTCTTGGATAAAAGGTCATGTAAATACAGACTTTTTTATTCTTTTATTTCCCAAGCAAAAAAGAAATATCTTTCATGTAGTGACAAGGTGTCTCGGGATTATTCTCTTCTTCTTAACAGGATGGAACCTCCTTCTATATGGGAGGGATTTATATAAATCTGGAGAGGTATCACTTACTTTACAAATGCCATTTTATCCAGTTGCTTATGGTATCGGAATATGTTGCTTTATAGAATGTTTGGTCCTTTTTTGCGATATATTAAAGATTATTGGAGGGAAAGATGAGTGAGGTTACCATAGGTATTATTGGTCTCGTTGTTGTATTGGCATTATTCCTTACAGGGATTGAATTAGGTTTTGGAATGGCATTGGTTGGTTTTGTTGGCTTTAGTTATCTTGTCTCGACAAAAGCTGCTCTTAATCTTCTCGCTAAAGATGTATTTGATGTATTCGCAAACTATGGATTTACGGTTGTACCTCTTTTTGTTTTAATGGGTCAAATTGCTTTCAACGCAGGTATTGCAAGAAGACTTTATGATACTGGGTATAAATTAATTGGACATATTCCTGGTGGGTTAGCAATGGCTACTGTAGCAGGAGCAACCGCCTTTGGGACTGTAAGTGGTTCTGCTATAGCCACTGCCGCAACCTTTGGTAGTGTGGCTTACCCTGAGATGGAGAGGTATAATTATCATAAAAGTCTTTCAACAGGAATCATTGCTGTTGGAGGAACCCTTGGAAGTCTTATTCCTCCGAGCGTGACTTTAATTGTATATGGAGTTATCACAGAGACATCAATTGGTAAATTATTTCTTGCTGCTACCATCCCTGGGCTGATAATATCTGGATTGTTTATTTTCATTATATACTGGATGTGTAAGATAAACCCATCCTACGGTCCAAAGGGCGAAAGGTCTTCATGGAGGGAAAGAGGGAAATCTCTTAAAGAGGTCATCTGGGTTATACTTATTTTTTTAATTGTGACTGGAGGAATGTCAAAAGGAATTTTTACTCCGACAGAGGCTGGAAGTGCAGGAACATTTGCAGTTCTTCTTCTCTCTTTAGCCAAAAGAGATATTGGGTTGAAGGGGGTTGTTAAATCGCTTGCCGAATCATTACGCACAGCATGTATGACTCTTATGCTCATCGCTGGTTCTACGATCCTTGGTCATTTTATTATAGTATCAAAGATTCCTATGTATACAGCAGATTGGGTTACAGGACTTCATTTACCTCCAGCTATGATCATGCTCTTAATCCTTATTATTTATGAAATTGGAGGATCATTTATCGATGACCTTGCTTTTATGGTGCTTGCCACCCCAATTTTTTTCCCCATCGTAGTAAAACTTGGCTATGACCCTATATGGTTTGGGGTTGTTCTCCATATATTTGTTATGATCGGGATTGTAATCCCCCCTGTAGCGATGAACGTATTTGTGGTGAGGAATATTACTAATGTACCTTTTACTACAATTTATAAAGGTGTTTATCCATTTTTAATTAGCATGATCCTCTGTGCAGCTATGCTCTTTTTATTTCCAGAAATATGTTTGTATCTTCCAAATAAATTGATGTTGAGGTAATCTTTTTAACCCACTTTAAACGGATAATCAGGCTCCTCATCCAAAGGAATCTTAGGTTGGGGAGTCATATATTTTACTTCACGATTTATTGGTATCTCTGGGTTTGGAATAACGATTGGATTCGATGTAAATTCATTAATAGATTTCCAAACCACTCTATTAGCATTAAGAAATTCCTGATAGACATTCCACCAATGTAATTTAACTCCGCTAAGATGGGTTTGGGCTACAAGGATAATTTTATCTTCTTTTAAATTAAAAAGGATATCTTTAAACCCTTCGGGTGTTACACCTCTGCACCAAAGGGACTCATCACAAAGCGAGCCTGTTCCCAAATCATCTGAAGGGACATTGCTAACGGAGAGGATTTTTACATTGAATTCCTTTGGTTTGTAAATCACTGCCTTAGCTCCAGCAGTTCCCCTTGCAAGAATATATTGAATTCCAAGGCTCTCTGCCGAAGCTAATGTATTTTCATCATAGGCAAAATATTTTGAGTGAAATACCCTCATGGGTCTACGTGTGCATGATTCGACTTTTTCTTTTATATGCTTCATTTCGTCAAATTGAAATTTGTAGGGTTCTCCCCAGAGGGGCTTTTCATTATATCCTCCTCCGATCTCAAATCCTTTATTTGAAAGAGATTTGATTATTTCAAATTCTTTTTCAATGACATGGCCATCTATTTGAATCACTGCTGGAATAGATCTTCTTTCAAGTTCTTCTCCCCAATGCCTTAACCCTTTCTCACTACTTCTTTCGATAATCAGAAATAAACCCTCCATTGACTCTCCTCCTTTAGTGACAAAAATATATCTTATTTTTTTATTGTATTCAAAAGTAGTATTAATTTTCTGGCATCTTTAGCTTCCTCAAGTCTGTTGACTGTAGAGATTATTTTCTCAATTAATCTCTTTTTAAAATTTATCCTGCTATAATTGAGACAATCATAAAAACGTTCTAAATGCTCCTCCTTACTTAAAGGGTTGCCTGGTAGACCACGAGGGATATTAACCATTTTGTCATAAACCTTTCCGTTTTGTGTCTTAACCTTTAAGTAGGAAGAGATTGAAAAACCCGATTTTTGAGGATCATCTAAGGATTGATCAGAAAAAACATGTATCTTTTTTATTAATTCTTCTATTCTTGGGTCTTTTATATAGGATTCATCAAAATGTGAAAGCTTTGAACTTCTTCGAAGTAGTGCATTTGCCACACAATATTGGATACTAAATTGTGCGTTTACCTTAGGATTTTCACCAATTTCAAAAGGATGTCCAACGAGTTTATAACAATAGGGAGAAACTTTTACTTCTATATAGCTTATCTTCTCTGGATTAATAGCTTTTTCTTTTAATAAATCCAAAATGGCATCAGTGGATGAAAGAGTACAGCCGCAGCTTGGATATTTTTTAAAAAGGGTTTTTCCCATTTCAAACCTTTTGCCAAGGCCATCTAAAAGACTCTCTTTATCAGATTTATCCTTTCCATAGAGGTGGAAATAGCCATAAATTCCCTCCATGAAGTTTTTAGGGCCTGTAATCCCTTTTTGAGCCAATTGAGCACATATAATACCTGATTGAGAAACAAAGCCTTGAATAAATCTAACTGCCAAAGACCCATCTATATTGCTTTGAAAGCTTCCTCCTGATCTATTAAATGCAAGGGCAAGGGCATTTAGCATCTGATTTGGATTTAGATGGAGAATTCTTCCAGCAATCGCAGTTGTAGCAAAGATACTGCAAACCCCAGTAGGATCAAAACCATCATAAATCGAGATAGAGTTAATTCTTGCTGAAAGTTCAGTCCCAACGATTAGGGCAGTAAGGAATTCCTTACCACTTAAACCTCCTACAAATTCAGCCATTGCTAATGCAGTTGGTACTGAAGAAGAGCCTACATGCATGCCAGGCATCATTGCGTCGCAGAAATCAAGTGCTCGGGCCATTACGCTATTAACAAAGGCAGCATTGTGAGCTGGAACCATACTTCCATAAATTAAAATAGTGGCTTCTTTTCGCCCTCCCCACTGTTTGACCTGTCTTACTAAGGATTCACATCCTTCAGCATTTACTCCTGCAATTGAAGTGCCAAATATATTCAATATTATATCCTTTTGTAAATTAACTATTTCAGCAGGAATACTTTCAAATTTGGTTTCTAAAATAAATTCAGATAGTGTTCTCTCTATGACCATCTTTACCTCCAAGAAAATAAAATTATATTATCATAAAAAAAATGATTTATAAAGAAACATATAAGATATTTTTTTAAAGAGTATATCTTCTTGACTTAGATATTTTTGTAGTATAGTTTTATTAATTAAAGAGAAAGTTTTTTTATGAATTTGATAGATATTATTATAAGAAATGCCCGCTTCTTTAAAGATGAAATAGCATTTGTTGAGATAAGGCCTGTTTCAAAAATTAGAAAATCTATCACGTGGGCTAATTTTTGTGAAAAAATCTTTAGGCTTGGGAATTCACTTATCGAAAAGGGAGTTAAAAAGGGTGATAGGGTGTTTATATTTGGGAGAAATTCTATTGATTGGCTTGTTGCCTATTTTGGATCAATGATTACAGGGGCGTGGGCTGTTCCTCTTAATTATAGATTTACAAAGGATGATATCCAATACTGTTCAAATGTATCAGAACCAGTTGCATTCATTATGGATGAAGAATTTGCTAATATGGTTCACTCTTTACGTTCTTCTCTTAGTACAGTTAAATCCTATATTTGTATAGGTTCATTTGAAGGGATGGAAAGTATGGATAAAATAATGGAACTGTCTTCCCCTTCAAATCCAGGTATTGAATTAAAAGGAGATGATGAATGTGCACTTTATTTCACATCAGGCACCACAGGAGCTCCAAAACCTGTTCTTCATGTCCACAAAAACCTTGTGTGCGTTGCGCTAAATGAAGTGACAAACGAAAAATGGGAACATAGTGATTCTTTACTGATGCTTCCTCCTTTTTATCATTTAGCAATTGGACATCTTTTAGGATGTATACTTGCTGGTGGAAGGGCTATTTTTTTGACAGAACGGATTTCACCAGAATATATATTTGAATCTGTTTCAAATGAGAAAATCACGCTTGTATTCCTTCTTGTTCCGTGGGCTTTAGATATCCTTGAAGCATTGGATAAGGGAAAATTAAGAAAAGAGCATTATGATCTCAAAACTTGGCGTCTCGTTTATATGGGTGCTCAACCCATTCCACCAAAGCTTGTCATAAAATGGAAAGAATATTTTCCGAATATGCAGTTTGATAATGTATATGGACTCAGCGAATCAGCAGGGCCAGGGACATTGCATCTTGGTATTGGAAATGAAAGAAAGATAAGTTCAATTGGGAAACCTGGTCTTTTATGGGATGCAAGGATTGTTAATGATCGGGGAGAGGATGTTACTACTGGAGAGGTAGGTGAACTAATAGTTAAAGGTCCTGGTATAATGAAAAAATATTATAAAAATGCCGAGCTTACTAATCAAACCATTAGAGATGGATGGCTTTATACAGGGGATTTGGCAAAGATGGATGAGGAGGGTTTTATATACCTTGTTGATAGAAAAAAAGACCTTGTAATTAGTGGAGGGGAAAATATTTATCCTGTTGAAGTTGAAGCTGTTCTTCAAAGGCATCCCAAGATACGAGATGTTGCAGTGATTGGAACTCCTGATGAGAGACTGGGAGAAGTGGTTACAGCGATTATTGAACCAGTATCTGGAGAGATTATTACAGAAGAAGAATTAAGAAATTTTATTGAAGAACATTTACCCCGCTATAAAAGGCCAAGAAGGATAATCTTTGATAATGTCCCTCGAAGTTTGACTGGAAAGATTGAGAAACCGAAATTAAGAGAAAAATACTGTAAATAATTATAAGAAAGGAACTTTAAATGGATGGAATTAAGAAATTTTATAATGAATTTTGGGAAAAGCCGTCTAATTTTAAAACCCTTTCAGGAATTGAGTTGAAGGATGTATATACTCGTTCAGATATTATCTCAATGGATGAAATTCCTGGAGAATATCCATATACAAGAGGTATCTATCATGATATGTATAGAGGAAGGTTATGGACGAGAAGGCAGCAGAGTGGTTTTGGAACTCCAAAGGAGAGCAATAAAAGACTTAAATTTCTTATCGAGATGGGACAAACGGGTTTAAATATTGATTGTGACGTACCAACTAAATTGGGTTTAGACCCTGACCACCCATTAGCTGAAAGAGAGGTTGGACTATGCGGAACATCGATTTCTACGCTTGAAGATATGGAAGAGCTTTTTAAAGATATTCCCATTGATAAGATAAGCACGACGCTAATCATCCAACCGCCATATTCGGCTATCATCCTTGCAATGTTTATATTGGTTGCAAGAAAAAGAGGCATTTCTGAAGATAAACTAATGGGTACTATTATGAATGATGCGGTAGCTCAATTGGTTGGTCTTAGTTATGAGGCGGATATAGGTTTTTTCCCATTTGATCCGGCTGTTAGAATTGGTCTCGATGTAATGGAGTATTGCACAATGAATATGCCGAAATGGAATATCCTTAATATAAATGCTTATAATATGAGGGAAACAGGAAATATCAGTGCAATTCAAGAAGTTGCATTCTCTATGTCTCTTGCATTTGATAATATAAAAAGGCTCATAGAAAGAGGATTAAATCCAAATCAATTTGCCAAAAGAATAGCCTTCTTTTGCAGTTGTCATATTGATTTTTTAGAAGAGATTGCAAAATTTCGGGCAATGAGGAGAATTTGGGCCAAGGTACTAAAGGATCGTTTTCATGTTACAAACCAAGAAAGTCTAAAGCTTAAGATTGCAGTCCAGACTTCGGCCTTAGCCTTAACAGCCCAACAACCTCTCAACAATATTGCAAGAACTGCCATACAAACTTTGGCTGCAGTTTTAGGAGGAGTTCAGTCGATTCATACTACTTCTTATGATGAAGCATATGCCTTACCGACAGAAGAGTCTCATAAACTCTCTTTAAGGATTCAACAATTGATTGCATACGAAACGAATGTTGTTAAAACAATCGATCCACTTGGTGGGGCTTTTGCAATTGAATGGCTTACAAGCAAAATTGAGAATGAGGCAATGAAATTAATCGAAGAGATTGAGTCAAGAGGTGGATTCTTTAGATGTTTTAAAGAAGGTTGGGTAGAAGAAAAAGTAAATAAAGCACGGCTGGAGTATGCAAGAAAGATTGAGAATAATGAACTTTTATTTGTTGGTGTAAATATCTTTCAAGAGGAGGATGAAGAGCTTAAGTTTTCAATTTTTAAACAGGATTCAGCAATGCAAGATGAAAGGAAAAGATACATAGATAATTTTAAGAGAAATAGAGACAAAAGAAAGCTTAAAGATGCATTAGAGAGACTATATTTTTTGGCAATAAAAGAACCAAAGGAAAATCTATTCCAAGCTATCCTTGAAGCAGTTGATGCACAAGCTACCCTGGGAGAAATAAGTGATACCCTTAGAAGATCTGAAGGTTTTGAATTTAAATGGAAGGGAGAGTTATAATGAAAAGATCAAGAATAATCCTTGCAAAATGTGGATTAGATGGTCATGAAAATGGAATAAAGATTGTTAGTCAGTGGTTGCGGGATGAAGGATTTGAAGTTTTATATCTTGGGTTATATAATACTCCGGAAGGAATCATTAGAACAGCCATAGAGGAGAATATTGATATTATTGGTCTCAGCTTCTTAGAAGGGGCCCATATCTTCTATTTTAAAAAGATTAAGGAAATTGCCAATAAAATGGGGCTTAAAGATATTAAGTTTGTTATCGGAGGTGTGATTCCTCCAGATGATATAGAAGTATTAAAACAAATGGGAGTGGCAGAAGTTTTTACGCCAGGGACATCAAGGGAAAAAATCTGCACAGGAATAAAATCTCTTTTTAAATGAAATTTTTATTTTGTTTCATGGTTCATTAATTAAAGTAAGCGCTCCTGGAGTGCAAACCTTAACACAATTTGGGCTTCCTCCACAAAGATCGCAATGATAGACATTTTCCTCAAATCGGTTAAGCCCCTTAAAAGGGCATTTATTTATACGTTCAATTTCCCATATGAATTTTTTCTTTTCTAAATTTTTTTGCATCTTTTCAGAACCCAGACATTTCATCTCTTTACATTGACGACAAAGATATGGAAAATTTAAGCTTATATTAAGATCATTCTTCTCAATTCGAATTGCTGATTTTTCAATATTAATAACTCCTAAATGATAAAGAGAGCATACCATTTCACACAAATGACAACCGCTGCATTTCTCAGAATCAACTTTTATTCTCATTCATCTATCCCTAATCTTTTAAGGGTTTCTTTAAGAGGAATTCCGTTTTTATCCCACCCATGAAGGGTGTAATATCTATCTAACATCCTATCAAATGCCTGATGAGAGATATATTCTCCTTTGGCAGGCCCTTCTGAAATTGGTTCATTAAAATACCTCTTAGGAAGTGTGTCATCCTTTCGAGTAATCCCATCACGAATTAACATCATTCTCTCGAGTGTATAGATCCTTTCTCCAATTTCCATTAACTTCTTGGGTGAGATTTTCAGACCTGTTGAAAGCTCAATTAATTTAGAATATTGGCGATATCCGAGAGCATGAGGGCTTGAAAATATTGATAGAAAACGACAAAATCCAAGAGAATCGGTTACTGCATTTAGAAGTTCATGCCACCAAACCATTCTTTCTTTTCCCTCATAAGATGAAAATCGATTATCTATAGCACCGCCATAGATCTTTCGTAGCAATTCCTGGGGGAGTTCTAAAATATCTAAAGATGGGCGACTTCTCATATGACAGGCGCCACGGGTCGATGTTGCCATACCGAGGGCAAAACTCTTTGCCAATCTTTCATCTGTCATTTCAATTGGAAAATCTTTAATCTCCATGAGATAATTTTTGGATTCCTCACCAAGGAGCTTTTTTGCAAAAGTGCCTTCTGCAACAATATTTCCAAAATCCTTCCGGTTTGAGATATTATGAATTAGCTTAATAATAGATTCTCCATTGCCCCAATCCAAAGGTATCTCGGTTGTTTCTTGATCAATTATTCCGCGTTGAAAAAGCTCCATCATCCAGGCTATATAAGAACCAGTTGATATAGTATCAAGTCCATATCGGTTACATAGTTCTGTGGTATAGATGATATTTTCAAGATCGAGATTTCCCAATTTCGTTCCAAGAGAACCTATTGAGGCATATTCAGGTCCCTCTCCTCTAAGGCCTTTAAATTTTCCTTCCTTTATAATAAATCGATGCCGACAATGGACAGGACAGCCCCAACAAGATAGCATACCAGTTTTGTATTGTTCAAGGGCCTCTGCTTCTAATAAATATCCTTTTTCTCCTATTGATGTATATTGATTGTTGCGAACACTTAAAATTCCCATCTCATTACCATATTGGAAAAGCAAAGGTGTCCCGAATCTGCTAAGTGCCTGAGCCCACTTGGTTTGCATCAGTCTCTTTAAAAGATTGAAATAATATTTAAGATAATTCTTAGGATCACTTATTTTAATATCAATATTCCCTCTTACAACAACAGCCTTAAGATTTTTTGCACCCATTACGGCTCCAAGTCCTGTTCTTGCAGCAGAACTTTTTAGACCTGTGCGAATAGAGGAAAAACGTACAAGATTCTCACCAGCAGGGCCGATACAAGCAATTTGAGCCCTTGGATCTCCAAGTTCTTCACGAATCCTTCTCTGAGTTTCAACCGTATCCAGGCCTTTAAGGTGGCGTGCATCTCTAATGGTAACTTCTTTGTCTTTAATCAGGAGATAGACAGGACTTTTTGATTTACCTAAAATAACCAGATGAGAGAATCCTGTCCTAAGCATCTCGGCCCCAAAATCTCCTCCCATATTTGCATCACCTAAATGACCTGATTCAGGTGATTTAGATGTAATATTGATTCTTGAGCCAAATCCAAGAGTACCTGTGAGAAGGCCTGCTCCAAAGATTAATGGATTTCCAGGGGATAGAGGATCAAGTTTAGATGAATAATAGTTTGAGAGGAGATACATATTCAATCCTCTTCCCCCAAGAAATTTTTTACGAAGGTCAATGTGGATAGAATTAGCTTCTATTGAGCCACTATTTAGATTAATATAAAGAATTTTTCTTTCAAGGACCATTTAAATAAAATTATAACAGATTAGAGTAGGAAAACGATATGTTTATTAAAATCATAATTAATATGGTCTGGAATGATTCCATTTTCACATTTGGGAATATTAATTAGAAAATAAATTTCTTCATCATTCATTTCCTTTGCATGATTAGAGAGGATTGGTAAGAGAAGTTTTCGGTAAATTCGTATTTTTTGAAAATTTTACCGAGGGTCAAAAAAAATTGTTGACAATTATTTTAAAATTTTTAAAATATATTAGCTTAAAAAATCAAAAGGAGGGTGCCCTATGAAAAAGAAGCTAATTTTAAAACTATTCATTTTTTTACTAACATTGGTTTTTATTGGGAGTTTCATTAAACCAATTGTCTTTGCTCAACCAAAACCAGAAAAGATAACATTGGGATTTGCTCACATATGGCCAGCTGTTCATTTCACACAGGTCCATCAATTCACAAGATACTTTAAGATGGTTGAAAAGGCAACTAAAGGAAAATATGTTCTCGATATTAAATGGTATCCTGTTGGAACATTAATAGGTGGCTCTGAATTATATGATGGAATTATTAAAGGGATTGCTGAATCTGGAACATCTTCATTTGTCTACACACCTGGAAGGTTTCCAGTAATGTATACCCTATGCCAACCAGGTATTGCTCCTCCAGAGAATTGTAATGCTGCTGCTATTACAGCCATGGAGCTCTATAAGACATGGAAGCCCAAAGAGTTTGATGATGTGAAAGTCTTATATTTTTATGCAACAGGACCTGCATGGCTCCATACAAAAAAACCTTTAAAAAGCCTTAAAGACATTAAAGGATTAAAAGTAAGAGCAACAGCAGATAACATCGAAATTTTTAAGGCTTTAGGCGCAGAGCCAACCTCAATGGTAATGGGTGAGGTTTATACGGCTGCAAAGAAGGGAATCGTGGATAGCCTTATTTCTCCACCCGAGACCCTTGAAGCCTGGAAACATGCGGAATTGTTTGACTATTCTGTTTTTGTTCCACATTTCTATTCATCCTTTTTCTGGGTTGCCATGAATAAAGATAAATGGAGAAGCTTACCAAAAGATCTTCAAGATGCATTTGACGCAGTAGCAGATGATGCAGCTAAAGAAGCTGGTGCAATTTGGCAATATTTCAATACAAAAGCCATGGATTTTGCTAAAGCAAAACCAGGTGGACATCATTTTTCAAGATTTCCTGATAGTGAATGGGAAGGGGTTAAAGAGATTATTAGACCCATACGTGAAAGATATATTGCTTTACTTAATTCAAAAGGTCTTCCTGGGAAAGAAATCGTTGAAAGTGCAAGCAAATTGATGGAAAAGTATAATAAAATGAAGTTTGAGCCTTGGAAACCCTAAATTAAATTTATAGAATTCTTCTTCGAAAAAGTAATTTAAGAAAGGGGAGGCATAAAAATTTAGACCTAAAGCCTCCCCTTAAAAATTAAGTTTTTAAAGGAATAAAATTATGAAGATTTTTTTTCGTGTAATCAATACAATAACCAAATTTTTTGATAAAATTGCCCAGATTGGTGTACTTTTAATGTTATTTCTTGTTGTTGGAAATATCATAGGAAGAAGAATCTGGAAGCCAATTTTCGGTGTCTATGACTATGTCTCTTATTTGGGAGTTATAATTGTTTCGTTTTCAATTGCATATTGCGCTTTGCAAAAGGGTCATACTCAAGTAGAACTTTTTATGAATCGGTTCTCAAAAAGGACTCAAAGAATGATTGATTTTATTACTAATCTTTTTAGCTTAGGGATATTCTTACTTGCATCATGGCAGTGTGTGAAATTTGGAAATGATATGCGTAAGGCAGGTGAATTATCTATGACTTCACTTACTCCTTTTTATCCCTTTATATATACTGTATCATTTGGCTGTGCCTTGCTTTGTCTTGTTATCATAAAAGATATCATTAAATCATTAATTGGAGATAATGAAAAATGAGTCCAGGAATGGTTGCACTTATTAGTATATTTATTCTTGTATTTCTTTTTCTCTTAAGAATCCCAGTGGCTTATGTGATGGCGATGGTTGGGTTTGTGGGCTTTTCCTATATTGTTTCTATAAAAGGTGCATTAAGTATTTTGGCGAAAGATTTTTGGGTAATGTTTTCATCCTATTCATTAACAGTTGTTCCTATGTTTGTATTCATGGGAACGATCGCTTTTTACTCTGGTATAGGAACTCGTCTTTATAATGCTGCCTATAAATTTCTTGGCCATCTGCCAGGGGGACTTGCCATTGCAAATTGTTATGCCTGTGCTGCTTTTGGAGCCTGTTGCGGTTCAACTACTGCAGGTGCAGCAACAATGGGTAAAGTGACATTGCCAGAGATGAAAAGGTATAATTATGAACCCTCTATGGCCACTGCCTGTGTTGCTGCTGCTGGAAGTTTGGCAATATTAATTCCACCCAGCACGGTTTTTATCATCTATGGAGTTATGACTGAGGAATCAATAGGAAAACTCTTTGCTGCTGGGATTTTACCTGGTATCCTTCTTGCTACCCTTTTTGCCCTTACCGTGTACGTCATTTGTCGAAGAAATCCAAAACTTGGTCCACCTGGGGAAAAGGCTACTTGGGCGGAAAGAATCAAGTCTTTAAGTGGTATTATTGAAATGCTCTTTTTATTTGCATTAGTCATGGGTGGCCTTTTTTTAGGTTGGTTTACGCCTACAGAGGCAGGTGCTGCTGGTGCTGCTGGAGCAATACTCATCTCATTAATCCGACGTCAACTTACTTGGCAAGGATTACTCAATTCCCTTGCTGATACAACAAGAATTACAGCTATGGTATATGTTATTGTTACAGGAGCTACCATCTTTGGTCATTTTATGGCGGTCACTCGAGTTCCATTTGAACTCTCAGAATGGATTGGTGGTCTTGGGGTTCACCGAAATGTAATTATGGCTTTTATTATATTCGGCTATTTAATTGCAGGTTGTTTCATGGACTCCCTCGCTATGATTACACTCACCGTGCCTATTTTATATCCTGTAATCTTAAAATTAGGTTTTGATGGGATATGGTTTGGAGTCATCATTGTTCTCGTTGCAGAGATGGGCGTTATTACCCCTCCTGTAGGAATAAATGTTTATGTCATTCATGGAGTGGCTGGAGATGTGCCTCTGGAAACTATATTTAGGGGAATATACCCCTTTCTAATTGCATTATTAGTATGTACAGCAATCTTAATAGCATTTCCACAGATCGCCTTATTTTTACCCAGCTTTATGACTTGGTAGATTAAGAAATTTTTAAGTCGAATTGAATTAGCCCTTTAAGATGAAGAGGCCAATTTTGTTTCACCCTTATATAGGGCAATATGAGAGCATGAATTTTCATTGGTAGCTCCGTGCCAATGAACCTCACCTGGTGGAATATAGACAACTGATCCGGGAGTCACCACATATTCTTCTTTCTCTGTTGCAACAATACCCTTGCCTTCTGTGATATAAAGAATCTGTTCTCCACTGTGAGTATGAAAGTTTAATCTTGCACCTGGACTGAAGTGTACCATTACAAGTCCAAACCCTCCAGTTATTTTGGGGTCTAACAATAATTGCCTTGTAACTTTTCCTTTATCTTTGGCTACGATTTCATCCGTACTCTCAATTGTTTCTACATCCTTGATATTAATTATAATCATAATATTTCCCTCCCGATTAATAGTTTAATTTACTTTTGTATGCCTTTTACTTTAACTCCGGTAATTCTCTCAAAATTTGTAATAATTGATTGAACATCCTTATTCCCTAATCCGCCTGCTATTGCCTCAAGCAATTCCTGTTGGACTATAGCAGCAAGAGGTGTTGGAACACGATATTCAACTCCCAATGAAAGGGCTAATTGAATATCTTTATGAGCTAACTCAATCCGAAATCCTGGCTCAAAGTTTTCTTTAAAGACTGTTTTTGGATATTGCTGGAGATTCCAATTATTGGCAGTTCCGGATATCAAAACTTCATAAAGTATTTCAGGCGAGATTCCTGCCTTTACACCCAAGACAAAACCTTCAGCGCAGGCTGAATTACAACAAAGAGCAATCAAGTTATTGATGAGTTTTGCAATATTGCCACAACCAACATCTCCCACGTGAAAGATTCTACTTCCAATTGTCTCAAGTATTTTTCTCACCTTTTCAAGGGTAATAGAATCACCCCCAACCATAATTGTAAGTCTTCCTTCTTTTGCACCGATTACCCCTCCACTTACAGGTGCATCTAATACAATTACCTCTTTCTGCTTTGCTGTTTCAGCGATTCGACGTATGGTTGTTGGTGAATTTGTACTCATATCAATATAAATATCTCCTTTTTTCCAACCATGGATAAGTCCTTCTTTTCCATATACTACTTCCTCAACCTCTTTAGGACCTGGTAATGAAGAGAGGATCACATCGCACCTCAAGGCTATTGCTTTAGGTGAATCTGCTAATTTAGCTCCTTTTTCCAAAAGAGGTTCTATTGCTTCCTTTCTTATGTCATGAACAGTAATGTCGTAACCTGAATCAAGAATCCTTTTTGCCATTAAAGAACCCATTTGTCCCAGTCCGATAAATCCAATTTTCATTTTTGTACCTCCATAAAATTTTTTGAAAAAATAACAAATTATTTTATATTCGTCAAAATATTTTTTCTGAATCAATGTAAAGTATTGATTTTTTTAAATAGGTAAGGTAAATTAATCTAAAAAATAGGAAGAATTATTATGATTTTTTTAGTAATATGGTGCTCTAAAGATTGGAGTTTATATGGCCCACTACCTCTATAGCCATAACCTAAAAAGGTATGGCAAGAGGCCATGGGCAATATCCGCTCATGGCCTCTTTGCTTAATAGGATTTTAAGGAGGCTTAAAGGATGGATCGAATCTTTAGCGGAATTCAACCATCAGGAGAAATTCATATTGGTAATTATGTCGGTGCAATAAGAAATTGGGTTCAATTGGTTGATCAATATGAATGTATCTATTGTGTTGTAGATTATCATGCTATAACAATTGAATATGATGTAGATTCAATGCAAAGAAGGATTATAGAGACAGCAACAATACTTTTGGCTTGTGGACTTACCCCTGATAAATGTATTGTATTTGTTCAGTCCCATGTTCCAGAGCATACTGAACTTGCTTGGATTTTCAATTGTGTCACTCCAATTGGAGAACTTGAAAGGATGACACAATTCAAAGAAAAGGCCAAACAACATCGACACAATATAAATATGGGACTTCTTGACTACCCAGTTCTTCAAGCTGCGGATATATTGATTTATAAAGCAGGCTATGTTCCTGTTGGTGAAGATCAGGTTCAGCATGTAGAGCTTTGTCGTGAGATTGCGCGTAGATTTAATGCTCGGTTTGGTCAGACTTTTCCAGAACCTCAGGTTATTCTATCTCAGGCTCCGAGAATACTTGGAACAGATGGACAGGCCAAGATGTCAAAATCTATGAATAATGCAATTGGTCTTCTTGATCCTAATGAGATTATCTGGGAAAAGTTAAGAACAGCAGCGACCTGTCCACATCGAGAAAGACGATACGATCCAGGACATCCAGAGCATTGTAATATCTTTACCATGCATACAGCCTTTTCTAAAGAGGAAGAGATTAAAGACATAGAAGAAGGTTGCAGGACTGCCAGGATTGGATGTATTGAATGTAAAAAAAGCCTCAATAAAAATATGATTGAGGAATTAATTCCTATTCAAGAGCGTGTAAAGAAAATGAATGAAAGACCAAGTGATGTTATAGAAATATTAAAATCAGGGGCCTCTCGAGCAAAGGTAATAGTTAAGGAGGTGATGGATGAGGTTAGAAAAAAGATTGGTATAAAACCCTCATGGTTATAAACTATGCCTCAAACCTTTTATAAAAATCCTTTTGGCTTATCTGATTTTTTATTTTCTTTTACTTTTTCATCTTTAATCTCAAATCCCGATTCATCAATAATAAATTTATCATCACCTGGGTCAGGTTTGAATTCGAGTTGGAGTTTTTTTGCCTCTTTTATATATGAACCTTCCTTTAAGCGAATTTCTCCATCCGGAACTACAATAATTGCGGATTCTCCTTGTACAGGACATCTTTGTTCACAGTATCCACATCCATTACACTTAGAGGCAATGACTACAGGTCTTCTATATCCCTCAATCGGTCTAAAAACAATGGCATTATAGGGGCATATTTCATCACAAATAAGACAAAGCTTATTCTGAGACCACACCAAACATAATTCTTTTCGCAGAATAGCTGTTCCTACTTTGGCATGAATCCTTTCCTCAAGCGGTAATGATCTTATTGCTTGTGTTGGGCAAACCTTACCACATACATTACAATTTTGATCACATGGAGCAAGTCTTGGATCCATTCTTGGTGTCCAGATGCCTGAAAGGCCTGATTCCCATAAGCAAGGCTGAAGTGTATTGGTAAGACATGACTTCATACATTCTCCACATCGAATACATGTTCGGAGAAATTCATTCTCAGGAATGGCCCCAGGTGGTCTGATTAGTTGAAATTTGCTCTGTCTAAGTTTAAAAGGGGTATAAAGGGTTAAAAAACCAAAGGTGAAGCCACCTGCGAGAGAAGAAAAGAAGTCTCTCCGAGATAGATTGATTGAATGATATTCTCCACCAATAGAAAGTGAAGCCGGAAAATGAATTGCATTTTCAGGACAAATAACTGAACAGGTTCGACATTGGATACATTCAGAAATAGCTGTCTTTTTTGGATCTTCTAAAATAGCTCCCATAGGGCACGCCTTCTGACATTTGAGGCATTTGGTGCAATTGTCGCCGACCTTTCGCTTAAATAAGCCAAGAGGTGAAAAGAAACTTAGAAATGCCCCTAATGGGCAGAGATACCGACACCAGAAGCGAGGTGAGAAATGATTAAGAATAATGATAGTTCCAAAAATAATTATCGTTATAAGAGACATATAGAATACAGGCTGAACGAAATTTTTATGGGATAATGAGATCCAGCCAAGTAAATGAAAGAGTGGTCTAAGAAGATCCAAGAAAAGATTTATTATGGCAATAACTATTGGATAAAGAAGAAGTGTATAAAAACGTGTTATCAAGGCTATAGGGTCCATAAAGAAGACCAAAGAAAGGCCTACAATTGCAGAACTTAGAAAGATAATCAAGATAATATATTTTAGCTTTTTTAGCTGATTGTCACGCTTTAGGGTTTTTCTATTCTTTTTCCTTAAAAAAAGGTAGTCAAGAAAATCAATTGATGCTCCGGTTGGACAAACATAGGCACAGAAGAACCTACCAATCAAAATCGTGGCTCCAATGGTTATAAGCCCAAAGAGAACTCTTGGGATTATTTCTTTTTTTGCAAATATTGCATTTATTCCTAAAAGCGGATCAAGTCGGAGATAGACATCTGCCATAATCCAATCTGGCAATCTGAAAGTAGCAAGGTAGAAAAGAAGGGAAAATAGAGAGAGCGATACAGCCTGGATAAGCCTTCTCATGCTTTCTCCTTAAGGATTCTGAGCTGATCTATATCAATCTTTCCAAGACCCCGCTGAAAAGCTACCAGAAGATGTTCAACCTGTCTTCCTTTGAAATTCTTCCCATACCAAGGAGCTACAGTCACTCCAAAACTATCTACAGCAACTGGATCTATTCCTGCAATGATTAGGTTGGGTTTATGGACTTCTCCAGGCCCTCCAGGCCCTCCTGAAACAAGTGCCCGTGTAGCATCAAGGATAGTAAGATTTGGTTTAATTACCGTTAAAAGATCAGCTAAAGCTTGATTGATATTAAATCGGGAATGAAAGCTTTCACGATCCCATATCAACCCCATCAAACCCTTAATTCCAAGACTTACACCTGTAGTGGAGTGAGATTTTGCTGTTGGAAGATTTATTAATACATCTGAATTAAGGACATCCTTCATTACCTCAACCTTTTCAAGAATTTTTCCTTGAGGGACTTTAATCTCTTGGTAGAATTTTTTCTCCTGTAATGGAAGTACATAAACATTTTTAATTCCTTTACATGCCTCTTGAATGCCAGAACGTTCAAGGCAGAGTTCTGGTCTCTGAAGAGTATGGTCCAAAACCATAACGCGCTCTGCTCCTGCATCTATACAAAGCTTAGCAACTGTAGCCACAACCTGTGGAGTAGTATTTGCTCCAATTTCAGGTGTACGAGCAAAAGACATATTAGGTTTAAGAACAACACGTGCGCCTTTTTTTACAAAGCGAGAGATTCCTCCCATAGCCTCGATCGCCTTTTTTGTTGCAGAAGTAGGGTCACCTGAAACCACAACTAAATCGTAAACTCCCTGGGCTGAAGAAAAAGGTGTGTCAATACCCCTTATTGCCATACAAGCCAATGTTGCCTTAAGAATACTTCTTCGAGTGATATTTCTATTAAATTGATTCATAGTTTGCTCCTTTTTTAAATTGGAGGATGCTCAAATTATAACACCTCATTTTTTTGATTCAAAATATTTTGTATTTATTCTAATTAAAATAAGATTTCTTCTTTAGGGACAATAATGATTCAGAAATTCCGTAAAAGGATTTTTTTCTTTGTGAATCCGCCACAGATTCCAGCAGGTTAGCCTCTCGTCATCTTTTCTAAGCAAATTCGCATTCAAAAAATTACTTGACAAAATAATATTATCTGATATAATAAAATATATCAGATAAAAGGAGGTGGTCTATATGCGTCCAAGAAACCATATACCCGATCGAGAACGGAGGGCTCGATCACGCCTTACCCAAATCCTTCACACTCAACCCTTTCTCTGCGGAAGTTTAGTCAGGATGGAGAGAACCTGTGGAAAGCCCGGGTGCAAGTGCA
>Ga0207433_10000775_pt1 | contig 71723 bp, 74 predicted proteins | sample YelNatPaOPGAMG01_FD_187559 | JGI IMG/M metagenome (GOLD analysis project Ga0207433, IMG submission 187559) | Hot spring thermophilic microbial communities from Obsidian Pool, Yellowstone National Park, USA - OP-RAMG-01 (SPAdes) (version 3) | ecosystem: Environmental > Aquatic > Thermal springs...
ATTCTTTGACTTGTTTGATTATAATGTTAAAGTCAAAGTTTGTGAATTTTTCTGTTTGCAGCAGGTTTTTTAGGCTTGAGTCTATTGGGATTTTGCTGATTGTTTCTGGGTTGATTTCGTATAGTTTTGGTTTCTTGCGGGTTAGGCTGTCGATTATTGCGCATTTTCTAAAGATTTCATGGTCAAATTTCATTTTTGTTATTTGATAGGTGTCGAATAGGTCACGGGGTGTTTTTCGGTAGAGAAGGGCACACCATTTGTTTGCGAAAAGTTCTTCTTTTTGGGGAGTTTTTATTTTGAATGTTTCTTGTGTGCCTATGTGTTTGAAGTCTGCGGTGGTGTCGGTTTTTAGGATTGGGGTTCGGCGCATGTATCCTATTTCTATTTTAAAATTGTCTTGGCTGCCTATTGTGTTTGTGTATTTTACCGTGAATCTGGCGAGTGGATAGCTCGAGTTTATAGCGATGTCTGACTTTTTATATCCTTGCAGGTAGAGGATTTCTTTTATTTTCTTGTCGATCTCGTTTCTGGTTTCTCCCCAGTCTTTTGTGTTCAAGTGTCGATAGTTGAGGTCAAGATCTATAGATAACCGAAGGATTTCTTGCGAGTAAATGAAGGTGAGGGCTGTTCCCCCGTATAGTGCAAGGTGGTCTGAAAGGATTTTTACTGCCGAAAAGTCTTCTAATAAGTCGGAGATTCGGCAAACCTTTTCTATTTCTTTAACATTAAAGAGGTATTTGCTGGCAAGTGTTTCAAAGTCGTATGTTCTTTTCAAGTTAGATACCTCTTTGTTGTTCTTCAAAGTCTTCTGGAACATATAGGTTCCATTTTTTGTTGAGGGGGCCTTTTAGTCCGCGAATCAGATATTGAGGTGGTCCTTTGGTTTGTTCAGCTATTTTGTTGAGTATTGTTTTGTTTAGGTGTTCGTAGAAGGGCGACGTGTTTTTGAGTATTTCCAGGATGTAGCCGACTCGTCTTTTGAGGGTTCTGCTGTTTCGTTTAAGTGTAAGGTTTAAAAGTTTCTCGAAATTTAGTCCGCTTAGGCCTTCGAGGCTTTTGACGCATTCCTCCCAGCCTCCAGCGTATTGGGTTCTGGCGATGCATTCAATGAAGGTTCTTTCTTTGCTGCTTACTTTTATACGCGTTTGATAGTATGGCTTTTCAATTATGTCTGATGCAACATCTTTAACGAATACGGGTTTAAAGGTGAAGCGTTTGTAGTGGAATGGGTTGAATCTATTTTTTGGTTGTACACATATGTAGGCTTCGTTAAGCAATGAATTGGCGCAGCCGTAATATTCTAAGGCTGTGTGAAATCCTAAATAGTAGTTTTGCCGGATTTTCGAGGCGATGAGAAGTTTGTCTATTTCATGTTTTTTCGGAGTTTCAAGGGGAGAAATAACCGCGTATAACTCTTTCCGGATTGGTTGAAGTTTGCCCATCTTAACTAAACGATCCACATATTTACGGTAAATATATCTGCGATCTTCATTTTCTCCTACAATTTCTGAGGCCTTTTTTACAATGTCATCGAAATTTACTATTTTCATTGGAAGAAGAGCGTTGTAAAGTGCCTCGGTTTTCGTCACCATGGTTTTTCACGTTTTTAATGCAGTTACCCATTTTATGGCATACTGTGTTAAAAATATTTAAAGGCTATTGTGCAGAATTTTGTAAAAATTTAACGCTGTTACCCAAAAAAAGGCATACAGCTTTAAATTTTATAAAAGATTTAAAGGTGTCTAATGGATTGCTTGTTTGCTGTGGAGGTATATGTGGTGGATTTAGAGGCGATGAAGCTGAGACTGAAACGTTTGCAGTGGCTAAGGCTTTTAGAGCCGCGGATGGCGAATTCTCCCGCAAATCCCCTTTTTCTGTAAAGGTCTGCGATTAGGGTCGTTTTAGTTCTGTGAGTACTCTCGCAATCTCTTGCGTGCTGATTCCTATAGCGGTCGAGACTTTGTTGACGTCTTCTTCTGTGAATCCCTGTATTGTTTTTCTTGCTTTTTCTTTGGGATAGACCGAGAGAAGCTGGTTTTTGAGTTGAGGTAGTGCAATGTCAGAGTACCATAGAAGGGCGTAGATGTCAGCGATGTCTTTGATTCTTTTGTTTTCTTTGTCTCTGTTTGGTGCAGAGTTCAGCTTCATTGCCAGTAATACGTGAGGTTTTGGCAGAAGCACTGTCTTTTCGAAGATGTTGGTGGCAGTGTACATCTTGTCTTGGAAAACCAATGAGAGCAGGGGCTCGTCTATTGGTACGAAGCCTATTAGTTTTTTGATTTTTGGATGTATGTAGTCTACAACTGGGTCTATGTATAGTTGGAAGATTTGATAAAGTGGGAGTTTGGCTGACTCTTCTGGAGTTAATTCTTTTCCAGTGTCTAAGTCAAAATCTTTAACCAGCCTGAAACTTATTGATTTGAAGCCCATGTTTTCGATTGTCTTTATAGCAGTTATGTACTCTGATTTTTTCAGGTATTCTTCATCCCAGTGTTTGTCTATGTGGAAACCAATGTCGATGTCTCGTGACCCAATGTATCTTCTTCCGTTGGCTTTTTCGAAGTTTTTGTTTACGATGTGGTAGGTTGCCCATCCACCGAGAAGGCATATTGGTTCTTTTAGCTGTTTGAAGATTTTTTCCAATTGTTTTTCTGAGGTTCTGATCTCATCGGGTTCGTATAGCATGCTGTTCCACCTTTTCGAGTAGTTTTTCGGCGGCTTCTGTACATACGCCGTCCTCTTCAAGGAGGTCAACGATTAATTGAGGGATGCATACAATAGTTAGGCCTTGGCGTTTGAACGAGCCATAGAAGACATGCGAATCGGCAATAAGCACTCTTAGGTTGCCCTTTCCAACTAAGCCTTCCTTTGTTATTAGTTTGTGCCATTTCTCTTTATCTTTTGCTTCGATGTATAGGTCTGTACGGGAGGGGAAAAGGTATTGTTGGACAAGATTTTCTGCTTGATACGTTGTGAGTGCATAACGCACTTTTGTTTTTTTGATCAGATCAATTGGGTCTCTGTGCATGTATTCCATTTTTTCGGGTTTGCCTTTCACTTGGAGCCAGTATTTTAGTAGACCTGTGTAGTTTGCAACTTTCGTTCCTTTTACAAGTTCTAATGTTTCTAACTTGCCCAATAACTCGTGTGTCCATGGGAATGAGCATTCTGCTTTCTTGGCTAACTGATATTTAGTGAGTGAACCCTCTGGCTCGGTTAAGAGAACTCTTATTATTCGTTCTCTCATTATGCCCCGTTTTGCATTTGTCGCTTGTGTATATCGGTAAGTCATATTAACCATCAGAATTGCCGATATATCGGTAACAGTGGAGGTTTAAATAGCTTACTGATATATTTGCATCATTATCTTAACGACAGATTCTTTTGCTTAGTCTATGGCTATGGACTTGGAGCCTACAAAAGACATCCTTTACGTCAAAAAACTACTTGGACATAAAAAGATTGAAAACACCGAAATTTACATAGACGTAGAACATGCACTCTTCCAAACTCAAAACGACGAATCCCACGTCAAGGTAGCCCAAACGCCTGAAGAGATAAAAACACTACTTGAGGTAGGCTTCGAATACGTCTGCGAAAAGGATGGATTACTGTTCCTCCAAAAACGCAAATGAAATAAAAGAGCGAGAAAACATAAAAACAGACGAAATCCGGAAAAAACAGCCGGGGTAGCCTAGCCTGGTTTGGGCGCCAGACTCATAATCTGGAGAACAAAATGGGGCATTAGCGCCCAACTGTCCAGAGGTCGCGGGCTCGAATCCCGCCCCCGGCACCAAGAACTTTCTCTTTTTGGAAAGAGAACGTTCATTAAGAGAAAATATGTTGTTCAGAGCTTGGTTTGGGGTTTGTTGTTGGTTTAGGGCTTGTAGTAGGCTGGTTAGGGCTTGGAGTAGGTTGGAGTTTTGTGTGGGGGTTGGTGGTTGGTCTCCAGACTTAGGACGGTCCCAAAACTGCTCTAAGTGGTGGTGCGTACACACGTATTCGTTCAACTATTTGACTTTGTGAAATCTGTATCTTTCAATGTATAAGTCCACTTTTCCCGAAGTATCCACAACGAACTCTGCAGGTGTGCGAGTGCCACTCATGGGCACATAAAATCTGAAACTTTCAAGTTTGTTACTTTCAGGAATTAATGCAAGATTTTGCTCAGCCAGCTTCTCTTTGACTTCTATGAACAGCAATCCCCCTTTTCTAACAACCGAAATTTTCATAATCCCCTTGTAACCCTCATACTCACCTACAAGCATAGCCATTTTCTTTTCGATTTCAAATATGGGAATCTCCTTCAATGGATCTTTGCCTATTAGCAAAGCCAAGACCACGGGCGGGATCAGCGAGGCTGACTCAGCACCACCCACATTGCAGGCGTATGCAACTCCCATGTTCAAGTCTGGCAGAAAAGATAGGTTCGCACTCGAAACTCCCGTGGAACCACTATGGCCAACAAGCATATGTCCAAAGAAATCATCCTCGATGTGCCAACCATAACCATACCACATCTTCCCGAAAAGCGTGGCAAAATTCGCCTGAATATGAGGCTTATGCATCTCCTTAATCAGACCAGAATCCAGAAGCTTAGCGTCTTCAAAGACTCCTCCATTCATATTCGCTACGAGGTAATTTGCCAATTCCATAACAGAACTCACTAACCCTCCATCAGCATAAGATAGCCTACTGATTGGGTGCACAGTCGGCGCCGCCATAACCGTTCCATTCTTCTTTTCCATGAAATACGGCGTCATAACATCTGAATCCTTATCAAACTCCTCCCTCAAGAATGTTGATCTATTCATCTTCAACGGTCTCAATATCATATCTCTGATGTAATGCTCATACCGCATCTGACTGATTCTTTCAACAATCATTCCTAAGAGCGCATACCCCTCATTAAGGTAGAAGAATCGTTTCCCAGGCTCAGCAGCCACCTCATCTCTTGCTCCGTTAACATGCAACATTAAATCCTCAAAACTGCTGAAAGGCACCCACTTCTCATCAATCCCCAGATGCCTAACAATCTCAACATCAGCGCCCCCTAAATCTGGAATGCCTGAAGAATGAGTCAACAGGTTATGAATCGTAATAGGATTGTCATCTTTTCCCACTTTAAACTCAGTTAAATGTTTCTTAACAGGATCTGTCAAATTCAGCTTTCCCTGCTGCACAAGCTGCATAATTGCAAGCGCCGTGAAGGATTTAGTGCATGAACCCACCCCGTAAAGCGTGTTAGGCGTAGCTGGAGCATTGTCCTTTAAACGCCTAGCCCCAAAACCCCTAGAATAGAAAACCTTTCCGTCCTTCACAATAGCCAAACTCAACCCAGGCACATGATCCCGTAACATTGCCTCAGCAACTAGACCCTCAAGTTTTTCCACAAACTCAGAAAACAAGGAAGTTTCACCATCCACTCTCCATATGGCTTCAACATGGGATAAAGTTTTCGAACAATCTTGCACATCCAATCTGAACAAGTCATATCAAAGAAAAATGCTCGTGCGCTCCCACAGTTCAACGGTTTGGGATCGAACTTTTTGTGTGCCCATCAGTTTTAATCCAACGTAGGCCACTATCATTGAAATCAAAGATTGGAATAAAGTGAATTAATATAAAAAAATATGTCAAATGTTTTACCTAAACTGAAAAGATGAATAAAAATAAAGTCGAAACATTACTGGCAACCAATAACCCAGACTTATATTGCACAAAATTCACGCACGCTAAACTGCTGATTCAATTGAGAACGGTTATTTCTGTTGTGCTTTTTGTTGATAATTCAAGTTGATCTCCAAATCCTTTCTTTACATAAGCATTTTTTATTACAACTTTTTCGCCTAACTTAAATTCGTTTACCAGTTCTGCTTTTTTTCGCCATACGGAAACCCATATTCTTCCAGTTTCATCTTTTAACTCGAAAACACCGAGCTTTACAGTTTCGCCTCTAGAAGTATTCACATCTCTAATAGTAGGCTTTGTGGCTATTTCGCCCTTAATATTAACATTTTCTAAGCCTTTCCTCAAATCAGCTATTTTAAGAAACCGTTCAGTAAGCGCAAACAAGCCGACATACGTGCCATTGTCAACGTGAACCTCGAATCCACCACCCAAAGATTTCTTCAGCCTACCATGCACTATCTGCAATTCAGAACTTTGCTCCAACATTTTTTCAAGTTCATCCACCTTATCATTCCAAACAACAACAGGAATCTCGCCAGTTTCATCAGCTAAAGCTAACCGCATAACTTTTCCAGAACTTGAATCTTGCCGTTTGAAAACAGATGCTGGAAAAATCGATTTCACTACACCAATGATATTAACTGTTTGCCCTTTTTGCTTTGGAGTTATTTCACTGATTTTTGTTGCGAATTTAGTTATGTTAGGATACGCATCAGCTTTGATATCTTTGGGGTTAATTTCAATTTCACTTTTCTCTCCGATATGTAACTCAACTTTTCCACTGCGATTTTCACGTGTGTAACCGTGAACGAAACGTATTATCTGCCCAACCTTAACCTCGGCAGACTCTATAATGCTTGTCTTATCATTCCACAAAACAACACGCAAAATATCATGTTCGTCGGCAATTAGTAAACTTGCAAATTTTCCCTTTCTTTTCCCCTCAAAAGCTTTAGGAGTGAACATTGCAATTATTCTTCCAGTCACAGTAACATCATTTAAGCCAGGAACCAAATCTTTTATCGACAACTTATGATTTGCCAAAGTCTCATCGTTTTTAATGTCAACGCCCAAGTCTGCAGCAATCATTCTCAGAAGAACTTCATCTGCAATGAAGCCGCCCATCTTCTTTTTCTTTTCCTCGAATTTGCGGAGAATTTGCTCTTTCGAAACCTCTGGATGCTTACTGCAAATATGCTTAATCATTTCTTCAATTGTCATTTTTGCCCAGATACCGCTGAAGATCAAAATCATCAGATGTTATAAAGTTTATTAAAAGCCACTAACGAGTTTTTAATGTGGATCAAATGAAGTTTAGCAATATGGACCCAGCCACACTTTACGGTTTAGGCATGGCTTTAATTTTCGCTGGGATACTTGCCATCTTGGTTGCAATTCTTTTGCTTTTCTTTTCCAATGTTAAAGATGAGGGAAAAAGACATGGAGGTGGAGCCATCATAATCGGTCCTTTTCCAATAATTTTTGGAACAGATAAGGAATCTATCAGGGTAATTTTGCTTCTTTCACTGACGCTTACAGTACTACTCATAATATTAATCATATTATCCTACGTGATGTCTAGGTGAAGTGATTTAATGGTAAACATGGAAAAAACTTCAAGATTCAATGAAAATTCTGAGGACTCACAGAAATTCCTGATACTAATTATTATAGGATTTCTATTAACATTTGCAGGCATAATAATTTTGATTCTTGCCGCCATTATTTATAGCGAAGGGTCAGCAAATTTTGGTGCACTCTTATTTATAGGACCAATTCCTATAATTGTAGGCTTTGGTCCTGAAGCCCCTATGGTAGTTTTACTTGCCATTATCTTGACGGTTTTAAGCATAATAATGTTTCTAATAATGCGCAAAGAAGAAAAACAGAAAACTTAAGGCCCTTTTAGCTTGTCTTCTCTTTTTCACCATAGAAAGAATATAAGAAAATTAGAACTAAAGCAACAAATGTTGCACCCATGAGAAGGTATTTCAGTATTTCAAAGTATGGTATTATGTCCATGGAAACATTCTCCTATACCCACTCTATTTTTAGTTTAAATATTTAAACAGTTGGTTTTTTCCACTCAGCCATAAGCGAATCATAGATTTCATCATGTTCCTCTATGTTTTCATACCAATCTAAATTTTTAGCTAACTTTTGGGCAATTAAATGATAACATAAATGCACTTGCTTGTCTAAAACTCGAAAGTAAAAGTCGTCACATGTGCAAAATTCTGCTTCCGGCATTATCAAATAGTCACGTTCCTTCCCAACAACAATCCAAACTGTTCTACTGCTTGGTTTGAAAACGTATTTTTTCACTCGCCCTTCTTTTAAGGCTTCAAATGCTCTGGTAAAGCGTTGACCAAAAATCTCATAAAGCATTGTCAAATTTTTGCCGCTTAACTTGCCAGCTACTTTAGCTTCTTTGCATATTATGTTCAACGCTTCAATTTCTGATTTTTCACTCATTATGCATGTAAGCCTTCTGCAAAAGCCTCAGAAATAGACAGAAAAAATATTGGAGACGCTAATCTATCTTTATAGGTTCGCCTTTAGGCTTCCTTTCTTCTCTAACCTTTGGCAGGGTAACTTCTAAAACTCCATTTTTATATTGGGTTTTCGCTTCCTTAACCTTCACTTTCGCTGGTAATGCAACCTCTTTATAATATTTCCTTTGTGGAATATCCACCGAAATAACCAAAGTATCCTCGGTTCCATGAAGCTTTATGTCGCTTTTATCAACACCTGGCAACTCAACTACAACGTGAACTTCCCCATCAGTTTCAACGATATCTACAAGCGGCTCACGTTCCTCTTTCACTTGGGGACCTAAACGACCTGGCTTAACATTGCCAAACTCACGGATTTCAGGCTTTCCATCAGGACCTATTTTTACACTGTAACCGTAGACGAATGGGCCCCATTCGCGCACGGTTGAGCCGTTTGGAAGTTTACGTTCTCTAACATAATCTTTTGGGACACGCGATGTGAATGTTTTGAATTCTTCTTCCACCATTTTTTCCATGTCGCGGAAAATTTTGTCTATATCTTCAAAATCTCTAAAGAATGGATAGCGTCTTTTTCTGAACCATTCAGGGAAATCTTCGTCTGATGACATTTTTCCACCTTGTTAATGTGAAGAACGCAAGCATCTATAAATTTTATGCTGAATTATATGTCAACTAAATGGTTTGTAACTGTTCTAAAGTTCCAAGGAAAGTTCCGTCTAATAGGTATGTTTCTGCATTTTTGATGTATACTGCTTCAGAACGGAGAACTGGACCAATGATTCTTTCAACCTTTGTTTTTTCAGTAAATTTTTGTTCATTTAGGGGTCTGCCTCCTAAGAATTCGTTGAATGAAGGTAGTATAAAAAGTTGTGAGGATTTTGGCTTAATCTTATAATGATTGAATAACGTGTTTTCAATGCTTTTTTCAATTTTTATTTTGTGTTTTTGTAATAAGATTTCACTCAGTTTAGGTGTATTGCAGTTTATCTTTATCCACACTTGTCTTGTTATTCTGAAGCCTGCGGGGTCATGGAAGGCTATTGTTGGATGGATGTGACCCATTACTAGAGTTTTGCATCGTAGGAGTGTTGGTGATGGCCATTTGTGTCCATGGAAAAAGCCTATGTCGCCTAATGTTGTGCCTGTTGCTGGTAGAAGTTTTATGTTTTCTGGCAGTAGTGGTTCAAGGTTTCCATCATGGTTTCCTCTGATTATGAGTATTTCTTGTGTTTGCTTTTTTATTTCTTGAAAGAAGTCAGGAATGTCTTGCCATTCGCTTATTTCTGCTGTTGCAACTGTATGTTTTACGTCGCCTAAGATTATCAGCCTTTCCGGTTTGTATGTTAATAACAGGTTTTTTAGTTTTTTCAGAAGTTTTGGAGTTTGTGTTGGGACATGTATGCCTTTCTGTGATAGAGACATTTCCCAACCAATGTGCAAATCTGCTATTACAATTGTTCGCGTTTTTTGTGTTCTTATCAATACTGCGGGGTGTGGAAATAGTGGTTTTATCATTTCATTTCCTTTTTTTGTTCTATTACATTGAATATTGTTGTGTGGATCTGCTTGTTGGCTGCGGCGATAAATTTTACTGTTCGTTTCGGATCTAGCTTTGCGTTTAGTTGTTTTCCTTCTGGCGTGGTCACTACTGCTTTTGCTTCTTCAAGTATTAGCCATGCTGCCGCGATGTCGGTTGTGCGGAGTTTCCCACGAATGTCTATGAAGGCATCTGTTGTGCCGTCTGCTACATAACATAGTTCTAAGGCGTTTGCGCCTAAGTGACGGATGTGTTTTGTTTTTTGTGTTAGGCTTGTGAATTGCGGGATTAATTTTCGAATTTTTAGTGTGTTTATATCTATGCCTATTACTGCTTCCTCAAGCGATGTCTCTTTGGATGGTGTTATTTTATTGTTGTTGCGGTGTGCGCCTTTTCCTTTTTGTGCAGTGTAAACTATGTTGCGACATAGGTCTGTGACTAATGCAGTGTGTACAGTGTTTAGCGTTGGCCTTGTTGATATTGCAATTGATGTCGCATAGAAGGGTATTCCTCTCGTAAGGTTTGTTGTACCATCAATTGGATCTGTTGTTACAAAATGTTCATTAGAAGTTTCACCATATTTCTTTATGCCTGATTCTTCGCTTATGAGGGTAAATGAAATATCCCTTTCTCTTAATGTGTCTATTATGGCGTTTTCTGCTGCAAGGTCTATTTGTTTTATCGGGTCACCACCTGCTCCTACACCGAGGTTTGGTTGTGGCTGATTTAATGTCTTTAACAGCGGCGTGATTTGTTTTTCTATGTTGTTTTTGCATTCTGCGAGAATTTGTGACCAGTTTATTTTTTGTGCCATAGTCTCTCCTTTTGTTTATTATGTTAGTTTTGATAAAAGAGTTTACTGATTTATAATTAGCCTCAGTTAAAAGATCCATTAAAAGCCTTCGGGGAGCTGGAGTCTTCTTAAGCGATAAGTTATGCAAAATTCAAATATCAAAAACTGGACTATTAGTCTAGCCTAAAAGTTCTCAACATTTTATAAACAATGTTAATCTGCTATTTTAAATGTCAAGAAGGTAAAACTATGTCTACAAAACTTGAAAGGTTGCTAACCATTTTAAGTGACAATGTATGGCACAACACAAACGAGATGGCGGAGATTCTGCAAATACCACACGACAAATTCCAACAGATAATCACATTCCTAACAGAAACAGACATGATTCAGCATAACCAAGCAACAAATCAAATAAAAATAAGCCAAAACTGGAAGACACTTATGATAAACCAAAAAGAAACAGACCAGGAAAAACAGGCGCAACTAGGAACAACCGCAGTAGGCACAATAATAATTCCCCCTAAACAAACACTCATAATCCAATGCACACGCGTAACAAACCTGACAGAAGCAAGCTTGGAGCTAGAAATAAGAATAAGCAAAAAAATCCGCGAAATAGCAATAAACAAAATCCAATGATTCAGATCTCATTTCTTATCTCTCTCCATAACCCTCATAAACCTGGCAAAAAGCCTCTCAAAGTAACTTTTTCCAAGCATACGTCCTTTCCCAACTGCAGGACATTCTGCAGTAAAACCGAAAGCAAACCTATTCTCACTAATTCTCTTAAGCTCAAAAGGATAAAAAACACAAATCAAAGGTCTCACACAATAAACACTACATAAGCTACCTTCAAGAAAAACACACTTCCCACCAGTTTTCTTCATTTGAAAAACATAAGGCTCAAATCCCACAACTCTTTCTGCAAAAGAAAACATGCTCTTCCCAGTAAAATGTGAAATTCGTTCAGCCTCAACCTCTAAAAGAAGAATGCGTCTAACTCTGTCACTGGTGTCTCCACAGCACAAGGCACATTTTTCACATTTAAAACGAACAATTTCAGGATAAACAAATTCATAGGGACCTTTCACAAGCATCAACTTGTTCATATAAGAAGTGAAAAATTAAAAAAATAAACCTTGCTTCAGCATTTTAGGAAAATTTAATATATATAAAAACATCCAAAACCTTCTAATGTAAGGAACAGTGAAAATGAAAATGACATCTAAAAAATTATTAGATATACTAAACGAAGCAATAGCACGAGAACTACAAGTTGCAATACAGTATATGTGGCAACACGTCCAATGGAGCGGAGTAAAAGGTTTCGCAATACAAAGCGAACTGGAAAAAACAGCCATAACGGAAATGAAACACGCAGAAAAAATCGCTGAAAGACTTTTCTACCTCGGAGGAACACCAACCACAAAACCAAACCCAATCAACGTTGGAAAAACCCTAAAACAAATGATCACACAAGACATAAAAGACGAAGCAAACGCAATCACTCTGTACAAGCAGATAATTGAAATGGCAGAAAAAGAAGCAGACACAACAACCGCTTTTATCTTCAGAGAAATCTTGGAAGACGAAGAAGAACACCACGATACATTCACAACAATACTTGAAGACTTAAAATAGAAAACAAAAACAATATTCCCCACTTTTTCTACCTTATTATGCAATAAAAAAGGAAAAACCAAAAATTGAGCCTAAACGAATATTTGAGTAAAAGAAACTTTCAAAAAACAACCGAACCAGAAGGCAAAACAAAAATGGGTGAAGAAAACATCTACGTGATCCAAAAACATGCTACCACTCATCTGCATTATGATTTACGCTTAGAAATGGATGGAGTATTAAAAAGCTGGGCGATCCCAAAAGAACCACCTACCGCCATAGGAATTCGGCGGTTAGCAGTACAAGTTGAAGACCACCCAATCGAATACGCAAATTTCCAAGGCACAATCCCAGAAGGCGAATACGGCGCTGGCACCGTGGAAATCTGGGACAAAGGAACCCATAGACTAATAGAACGGAAAGAAGACAAACTTATAGTGGAAATCAACGGCAACAGACTTAAAGGCACCTACGTGCTTTTGCGCTTCAAAACTCAGAAGAACTGGCTCTTCTTCAAAAAGAAATAGCCTCTTAGAAATCAATACGCTTTAGTCCTTTAGCCAGTTTCACTCTTCTGTTTTTCCTTCGCCTTTTCCAACAACTTCAGCTTCAGCAAACCTTCGACTCACTCTATTAATCCTTATCCTAATATGATTACCCTGCTTCGCATTCGGTATAAAAATCACTAAACCCTGTATCCTAGCAACACCTTCACCACGACGACTCATCTCCTGAACATCAACTTCATATTCCTTTCCAACTTCAACAGGCTTTGGTGGAAATCTACTGCCTCTTCCCCTGAACCCGCTTCTCTGACCGAAGCTTCTTCTATTTTCCATCCATTTTCACCTCACATCATTTTCATAAAGAAATATTTGCATCCTTCAAGTTTACCCAACAGTGAGTACACCATACCTTCCTATGTTAAGCTGAATTTCACCCTTAAAGCTTGTGACGTACCCTTTCTCAACTTTAACCTTGTCATTAATCTTCACTTGACCAATCTGATCATTCCACAATGTCAGTTTTATTGTGCCTGTTTCATCTGCAATAATTGCTGTTGCAACCTTGTATGTTTCATCCTTAAACCTTGACAAAACTTCACGCGGTTCAGATTTCTCTATCACTTTAGCTTCAATGCTAACGTTCTTCATTCCATTCCGCAAATCTTTAATTTTCAATTTCACCCATCCATTTACATCCATTTACACTACTCTTTCCGCGACAGCGAATTTTTCACGAACAGAAACAATCCTAACCCTAACACGCTCACCTATTTTACTTCTAGGAACAAAAATCAAGTAACTCTGCAACTTAGCGATTCCATCACCCCTGCTCCCTATATCAGCAATAACAACTTCCAACTCTTGATTTTCCTTCACAGGCGCCGATTGAAAAAAGGGTCTACTTGAGCGGAATCTTCTTTGACTTCCATACTTTCTTGGCTTTCTTGCGGCATTTCTTGTTTTTTCTGGTAGCCTTCTGGGCATACTTCGTTTTCGTCCTTATCGCGGAGCCAGCCTCTTAACACAAAAAACTCATGCATCCTCAATGTGACACAGAGCTTTTGGATATAGGCTAGTTACATGCAGAAAAGCCACTCAGCCATATAAATCTTGCTAGATTATTTTTCACTCATACCGCAAAGCTTCAACAGGATTTAGTTTTGCTGCTTTTCTAGCAGGGTATAAGCCGAATATTATGCAGACAATTATTGCAAAGGCGAAAGCAATTATTGTCCATTCAAGAGAGAACAACGGATTTATCATCATTCTCTCAGTTTGGGAAGGTTGAACAACACTTGTGGTTTGCTGCGAGGATTGAATAAGAGTTGAAAGGGTATTTGCTAAAGCAAAGGAAAGCCCATAACCTGTGGGTACACCTATTAAGCCGCCTATTACACCTACTAACGCTGCTTCTGCAAGAAACATACCTAAGATAGTTCGGCTTTTTGCTCCAATAGCTTTCATTATTCCAATCTCACGGGTTCGCTCCATAACAGCAACTGTCATAATGTTCATTATGCCTACTCCAGCGACAAGAAGGGAAATGGAAGCAATAGCCATAAGGAATATTTGAATGATGTTTAAAATGTTATCCACCTGACGCATTAATGATGAAGGAACAAAAACCGTGATGGAATATTCGCTAAACTTGCTTCTAATTCCTTTTGCAACATGCTCTGAATATTTGGTGTCGGCAACTTTTGCTAAAATAATCTGGTATCCTTCGACGCCCGGCATTTTAAGAGCAGTTTCAGCTGGAATAAATGCCCAATAGTCAAAATTAGTTATCCCCGAAGTCCCGCCTTCCTCTAATATCCCAGCGACTTTGAAGGTAGCATTATAGAATATCCTGCCGTATCTATCTTTCAGCATTAACGTTACATTATCTTCTACTTTAGCCACCACTGTATCGTTAAGAATACTTGCTCTATACCCGAGAATAATAGACTTATTTTCGTCTACAGTTGGGAAATGCCCTCCTGACATTAGCCTAAACCTTTCTGGAAGCATCTCTTGCATTTCAGTAAAGTTTATTCCGCCCACAGTAAAAGCGCCTAGTTTAGTATCATTCACATTGTGAAGTTCAGCTGTTGGCATTGTCACAAGAGGCGTTACAAGACTCACGTTATCAACACTTCGTATAGCATCAACATCTGTCCGATTAAAACCTGGTCCTAAACCCGCCATAAAGCTTCCTGGAAAAATTATTAAAACATTAAGTTCAAACCCTTGCTCCATTCTTTTTTTAACATCAAACCTGAAACCTTCGCCTAACGAGGCAAGTGCAATAATTGTTGTTATTCCAATAACCACGCCGAGTGTTGTTAAGGAAGTTCTTAATTTTCTTTGTTTTAAATTTTCTAATGCCATAGTCATGAGTCTAGTTAACTTCATTGTTTATTTCTCCTTGGTGCTTCTTTTATGCCTTCAATCAAGCCGTCTTTTAAGTGTATTATACGGTCAGCTGTTTCTGCAATGTGTGGGTCATGAGTTACAACAATAAAAGTTTGACCTTTCTCCTCATTTAGCTTCTTCATGAATTGAACTGTTTCCCAACCAGTTTTCGTGTCAAGATTTCCAGTTGGCTCATCAGCCAAAACAATCTTTGGATTATTAATTAGGGCTCTTGCAATAGCCACACGCTGCTGCTCTCCACCGCTTAACTCATAGGGTTTATGGTTCATCCGAGCTTCAAGGCCAACAAGTTTCAACATTTCTTCAGCAATATTCACCGCTTCTTTTTCAGGCACACCAGCAATTGTCAGCGGCAACTCCACGTTTTTTAAAGCTGTTAACCTTGGTAGTAAATTAAAAAATTGAAAAATGAAACCAATTCTTGTCAAGCGAAGTTCAGCCAGTTTATCGTCACTAAGTTTTAGAACGTTAAGGCCGCCGATAAAAATTTCACCTTCATCTGGACGGTCTAAACATCCTATTAAATGAAGCAGCGTTGATTTTCCACTGCCAGATGGTCCGAAAATTGTTAGAAACTCGCCTTCTTTAACGTTGAAACTTACATTTTGTAAAGCTGGAACAAGAACTTTGCCCAAGCTGTAACTTTTTTTGACACCTTGAACTTCCAGAATAGCGGTCATTTGCATATCCCAGCAATTGAAAGATTTCAGTTATCTACATATGTTTTTCTTTTAAGGATTTACATTGACATTATTAAATTTACCGCCATGTTGCCGATGAAGTAGGCTACTACAGCGACGAGGGCGCTCTTGTTCCATGAAAACTCGGTTAACAAACGTACCGCGATTGTGCACAGTGCTATCGTCCATACAAGCATTGCTATCTGGGCAAACTGGTTTATTTGAGAAGAAAGCGTTATTTTCTCGAATAACTGGTTTTGGGCAATTTGGCTTTCCCCTTCAATGCCACCTAGAAATTCAAGTGGAACATTAAGTGTTGGCCATGTTGCGATGGTTGCAACGTTTATTAATGCTTGTACAAATAATGTTATGAGGGCAAATCCAATAATAATCAGTGAAGCCCTCCAGAGGATTTTTGCTCCAAGTCCTTTTGCTATTATGAAGGTTAAGCCGCCGATAAAAACCCATGTGACAAAAAACTGCATAGTAGATGAGAATAAAGTATAAATCGGATAAGTTGAAGCGCCTACAATTTCTAGTGCAGATTTGAAAATTCCTCTGAAGAATAACCCATCAAGGCGCATAGTCAAATTTGCATTTTTAGACCAGATAAATTCTAGCTTTAGACTGGTAATATTGCCCCAATCAGCAACACCTACCCAACCATTTTCAGGTCCCAATGGGATGTTTAACTTGTTCCATAAGGTTTCGTTAGAAGGAAATGAATCTTTAGGCAAATCATGACTGAAATAACTAGTTTGATTAGAGAAAAGGTAAAGAGTTGCATTCATGATTTCCGTGGTGTTTGGGTAGATTGCCTTTATCCAAAAAGTCACATTTTTGTATCCATCCGTGCCTGAACATATTATTGGTTCGCTAAAGTTTATCTGCATCCAAATTTTCGTATCATTGACTATTGAGAACTCGATGCTTTTGTTTCCGTAGTAGCCACCGCTTAAGCTGTCATTGCTTTCATTGGGAACAGTGTTAGAAGCCCACAAACTTTTGTTTTGTGTCCATTCATCCGTGTCTTTTGGTAAAGTTTGTTCGTAATATGTTTTTGATGCTCGAAGATACAAATATCCTGTGTTTGCAGCCATAAATAAAATCATAATCAGGATAGGACCCGTATATTTTGGGTTCTGCATTATTTCCTTGAATGCTTTAAACGGCGAATATATTACTTTAAATATTCCAAAGGCAAACAACTGCTTAAACTCCGTTGGTAAATGTTTGTTGCTGGTTTATTAATGTTTATCACATTCCAAGTTTCAACTGTCTATAAGTTGTGTAATCTACATATTCTAAGAAGGGATTCTCTGCTTGATACTTAACCGTCATTTTTTGACGTTTCCGCTTATCTACTATTTGACTTGTCGTCATAAGCGAATATGCATCACTTCCTGCTCCAGAACCATAACTAACTATTAGAATACGTTCATTTGGCTTTGCCACATCCAAGACTGCTGCTAAACCTACAGGTGAAGAGCCAGAATACGTGTTACCGAATTTGGCCACTTGGAGCGATGGTAAATATTGTTCTTCTTTGAAGCCGAGTTCTTTTGCGATTCGTACTGGAAACTGAACATTTGGCTGATGGGCAACGAAATAAGTTACGTCGCTGACTTGCAAGTTAAGCCGTTCCATCAGTTTTCTTGCAGCCTTTCTGATATGTTTAAAGTATGCTGGATCTCCAGTGAATCTTCCTCCATGCATTGGGTATGGTTCACCATCTCTTCGCCAAAAATCTGGAGTGTCTGAAGTGCATGAGTACCATCCTTCAATTTCTGCTATCACATCCTTTTTTCCGAAAATGTAGGCGCATCCGCCATATCCAACGAACAGATCTAATTCCCCGCCTGGGCAATCCCTAGGGGCTGCTTGAGAATTATCTGTTCCAGTTACTATGGCGTATTGAATGTTTGATTTGGAATAGCTAACAAGCGACGCTGCATCCTTAAACATGCTTGTAGCTGCTTTGCAAGCAAACTCTGTGTCAACAGCGTCAACTCCCTGCATATCTTCGTCTTTTTCGCCAAGGTTCAGAACCTGTGCAACCTTAGAAGCTATAGGCTTAACGGCATATGGATTTGATTCTGAGCCTACATAAATTTTGCCAACAAGTGAACCGTCAACTCCAGAGTGTATTAGCGCCATTTTTCCTGCCTCCACAGCAGCAGTTATCGCATCTTCGTCGATGAAGGGAACTGAACGCTCAATGTTTGCTTCTCTTATTCTAAATCTTGAAGTGTAAACGCCATAACCAACTATTCCAGGCACATCATACTCCTTATGTGGCTTAACAATGTTGTATTCTTGATGTGGATAATATTCATCAGCGAACGTAAAAGCTAAAGAGATTGTTGGAATAACATCCCTTTTGTCCACTGAGTAACGTCTTCTAAACCTTGGGACGACATCTCTTTCCTCAAGCGCTGAGAAATCAACTTCCTCACTTTTTTTTCCTATTCTATCAGTTAATCTGCCTGGAACCCGTATTTTCCCATTGTGAAAGGAGATTATGCCGTAAATGTAGCTTCCAAGTTTTGTAAATTTATTTGTAGGTTCATTGATTAAAGTGCAGATTTCAAGTTTACCTTTCTCATAGAATAAGTCAATGTCAACCATTTTTCCGAAACTTTTTCTCCCGCATGCTCCACAGTAATCCCTTATTTCAAAATATTCTTTCCCGCAAATGCTGCAACAACTCCCAATAAGTCTATCACCAAGGTAAGAAACTCTTCTTTCAATTGGTTCACTACTCATTTTTAGTCCCTCCCCAAAATGTAAACGTAACCTTTAGTTCCAAAACCTTCTAATTCAAGCACACATCCATACTTCAATTCGCTAGGGCTTTTAACTTGTCTCTCTCCAGCATCGCCTCTTAACTGTTTAAAAACTTCAAAAATCTGAGCGCCACCAGTAGCACCTAAGGGGTTTCCGTCAGCCTTTAATCCTCCATCAGTGTTTACAAACAATTCTCTATCATTTATTTTATAATAGCCTCTATAGTCTTGACAGCTCTCGTATATGTCTCTCCAAGCTTTTCCATATTGGCTGAAACCTAAATCTTCAAGGGAAACCATTTCCATCACTGTAGATTGATCATAAAGCTCAACAACCTGTATGTCCCAAAGGTTTACTCCAGCCCTTTTTAGGGCTTTTTTCATCGCCATTTCACTTACGAGAAAATGTGTCAAATCTGCTCTTGCCGGAAATGTCAAATAATCTGTTGCAGAAGAAAAACCTAAAATGTAAACAGGTTTATCTGTGAATTTTTTGGCAACTTCTTCGCTTGTGAGAATGATGCTTGTTGCACCATCAGAAATTGGCGCATAATCATAAAGTCCTAAAGTTTTTTTTGCTTCTTTTCTTGCGTTCATAACTTGCTCAACTGTTATTTTCCGTTGATATTGCGCATACTCATTTTTTGTTGCATGCAAATGATTTTTAACAGCGACTTGTGCTAAAGCTGTGTTTAGTTTTTCAAGGTTGTCGCCGCTTATTCCATGTTTCTTGATGTATGCACGAAGCATTAATTCATGGTTTGCCTCAGGTGTACATCCAGCATAATAGCTCCATGGATCTTCCAGAAGCATTAGGTCATCGCGGATTTTATCCCATCTGTCAGTCATTTTTTCTATTCCTCCAACCAATGCTATATTGTATTTTCCAGCTTGTATCGCATTGCAAGCATTGGATAATGCTGAGCTAAATGAGCGTGTTACTTCCATTGGAACATGAAGTTCCGTAAGCTCAGACAAAAACCCTTCCTCCAGTCCAAGCTTATTTGTAATTGGGAGGAAATAATCAGAAAGGTAGCAGGCTTCCAAGTTTCTGCGCTCCATATCTGCTTCAACAGAAGCCTTCAGCCAAGCCTCTTCGATTAGTTTTTCTGGTTCTTTCTCGTAATGTTCTCCAAATTTTGTTCTACCAACAGCAACTATAACTGGACGATTCTGCATTACATTACACCTTTTTAATCAATTAGCAATTATCCCCTTAACAAAGACTTTTAAGTGTTTGCCATATCAGAGTCCCACAAAATCCATATTTTATATGCACATAAGAGATGAAGAGAACGAGCGATTGATGAGTGAAAAAGAGGAATATCGTCTAATCATAACTGTAAAGGAAATACGTGGAAACTGTCCAGTTTTCAAAGTTGGAGAAAAAATAGTGATACAATCGCCGAAAATGGTTATTAACGAAACAGATAATCTTTGCATTCATGCCTTTGGCTGCATGCTTTCCATGATTGTTCCACTTAGCCATGGAACCAACTTCAAACAATTTAAACTTAACAAAAACGAATGCGGAAAAAGGCTATGTCCAATGTTTGGACCCTGGAAAGCCTTATACTGACGGCGGAACAGTGCTTTTCGAGATTAAGCGCGAAAAATGTGACAGCAAGCTTCACAAAACTTTTATTATGAAATCTCAATGAATAGACTATTCCTTGAAGTGATTTGAATGGCAATTATGCGCATACTGCAATTTTTGCTGCTTGAAAACTTAAGCTTAGCAGCAGGGAGAAGATGGTGGGACTTTATTCCATTAGGTCTTCAAATAATTTTCTCTTTGACGCTTTTCCTTGTAAATCTGATTGTCTTGACATTTGTTCTCTACTTTGCTGGGTTAATTGTTGTCGGTGGGAAAAGAGCCCGTTTTTCCGATGCCTTTCTTATTTCACTTCTTGGAAGTGTTTTATCAGCTGTTTTCTTTCTCTTTATTCCATACGGCTTGATAGCTTTATTGCTAGGCGTTCTCGCTTGGCTACTTCTGATTAGAAGTCTTTATGAAACTGGGTGGCTTGGAGCAATTGCAGTCGGCATCTTGGCAATAATTATTTTCTTAGCGGTTGCTATTATTCTGGCATTACTCTTTGGCATACTGTCTGTAATATTGGAGCTTCTTTTAGGAATCTTGGTTCCTTAAGGGGGTTTTAACTTGTCCGATGAAAGGAGACGTACAATCTTGTTAGGTTTAGCTTTTGTGATGTTCTTAGCAGTTTCCTACTTTGAAAATACTTTCTTCTTTCAAATTCTAAGGGATGTTCTTCAAAACCAATTTTTAGCTGTTTTCATGTTTTTTGTACATAATGTTCTCGTGATCTCTCTCATTTTATTAGCGATGACTTTCTACGTAAATCTTGTCCTCTTGAACTTTTTCAAAAGAGAAAAACATGCAAATGTTGTGATTGAACATCCGAGAATCTTTGCTTTGATTTTTACTCTGGTCATTGTTTTTATTAGCATTCTGCGCGGAGGCAGTTTGCTTGGAGGAATAGACATTGAATCTTTGCCTTTAATTCTGTTGATTAGCACGCCGATAGGGATAGTAGAAGGATACGGCATATATCTTACAATTAGCAAAACCTTAAGCAGAACCATGTCAACGAAAAGTTTAGCGTACATTTATGGAATTTTCTTCATTGCAGCCATAATGGAGGTTGGTTTCATAAACCTTCTAATTTGGGCTTCCAACAATGGTTTATTTGGCTTTCAAGCCTTCAATTTTCTTTACCTTTTCAGTTAATTCCTTCGTCAATTTTCTTAATCCAACGCTAAATTCTACTGGATAATGTGGTGCACCCTTCAATTTCTTATATTTCTTTGGAAGCCTTGAAAGGTTATCCTCTGCTGTTTTTCTTATGTTTTCAAGCGAAGGCAGGTCATAGATTATTTCTCCTTTCGTCATTACTTTAATAAGTAAGGGTTCTTCACCGATTTTTTCATCTTCTAAAGCAATTATGTCTTTTTTGAAAAACCCTCTTCTATCTTTGAATCTGAAAACTTGTTTCCTTCCTGGAAGTGTGATTTTGCCTTTGCTTAATTTCATAATCGGCGAAAATTCGCCTTTTTCGTTCATTTTTTCACTTAGCTTGTAGATTATATCTACGTAGGGTCTGTCCTCAGAAGTGCCCATTCTGGTTCCAACGCCGAAAGCGTCGATTTTTGCGCCTTTTTTCAGCAGCTTCTCTATTCTATATTCATCAAGGTCTCCACTTGCAAAGATTTTTACGTATCCCAAACCGTTTTTATCCAGTAATTCTCTGACTTGTATGCTTATTTTCACCAAGTCTCCGCTGTCAAGTCTTACTCCGCCTAATTTGAAGCCTTTTTCTTCAAGTTCTTTTGCAACTATTATTGCTTTTTCAGCGCCTTTAATGTTGTCGAAAGTATCTATTAGAAGTGTGGATTTATCGGGAAAAGTTTTGGTGAAAGCTCTGAAAGAATCTATTTCTCTTTCGAAAGACATGACAAAGGAATGCGCCATTGTTCCGAAAATGGGAATTCCATACTTCATTCCTGCAAGAACGTTAGATGTACCACTGAAACCAGCTATGTAGCTGCACCGTGCTACTTTCATTCCAGCATCAGTTCCATGTTCTCTTCTTAAGCCAAATTCAATTACAGGCTTGTCTTCTGCTGTGTTAACGACTCTTGAAGCTTTTGTTGCTATCGTCGTCTGTAAGTTGACAGTGTTAAGAATGAATGTTTCTACCAGTTGAGCCTCTATTATTGGCGCGGTCACTCTGATTAAAGGCTCGTTTGGAAAAACTATCGTCCCTTCTGGAATAGCCCAGACTTCCCCAGAGAATTTAAAATTCTTCAAGTAATCAAGGAAGCCATCTTTGAACCCTTGCTCTTTCAGAAATGTAATATGTTCATTTTTGAACTTTATTTTTTTAAGGAAAAGTAATACTTGTTCTAAACCAGCAAATAGAAAGTAGGCTCTGTTTGGCGGCAGCCTTCTCATGAACAAGTCGAAGGTTGCAGGTTCAAATTTTCTGTTGTCAAAGTAGCTTGCACACATGGTTAGCTCGTATAAGTCTGTCAACATGCCCATGTTTTCTTCATCTACGAAGTCTAAGGAAAAGCTCATGCAGCATACTCTATGAATGGAGAATTATATTCCTTTCTAATTGCCGTGATTTCCTGAGTTTACAGGAAGCAGTAAAAGTGAATTAGCGAAACAAGTGGCGATTAATATAAGGAGAGAAGACGAAGCCTAAAGCAAATTAGAGACAGCTTAAAAGAGGAACTGCACAGAATGGGCGTAGTAACATGATTTTAACAAGCAATTTCTTGCTCAGTAATTCTCACTCCATGCTTTTTTAGTCCTTCTAAAAACATTTTGCAAATTTCATCATTCATGCCTATTTTTTCAGGTGGAACAACACCTTTTTCCTTTATAATTCCTCTAAGCATTAACTGTGCCATGATTGATGCAGGATAAGCTGTTGTTCTCGCCATAGCTGTTATCCCTTGCTTCTCATCAGAATAATCTAATAAATGGTAACTGTAACATTTCTTTTTGTCATTCCTAATGCCACAAACTTCAACTTTTAATGCCACAACATCATTAATTTTAGGCTTCGAAAGCTTCTCTGCAAAAAGCTTAACAGTAAGCCTTCTCGGCGAAACGCTAACACCATCAATCTTGATTTCTTTCTCTTCAAAAAATCCAAGAGCCTTAAGTAGCTTTATCTTCTCTGCATGCCCAGAATATCTAAGTGTTTTCTCCCACATTTCATCCACATTCTTTATAGTGTCTGGCAATGTTCTAAGCCCATCAGTGTAAAAGGCTTCAAGCCTCCCAAAACCAGGAAACTCCACCTCTTCCAAACCAGTTAAGGCTTCCACTTCAACTTTTATTCCATCCTTAACAATTTTCGCATTTCGCTCATACTCATCAATAAGGTTTTCAGGAGACCAAGTGACAATATAGCCTAAGGGTGGAATAGGCTTTTCAGGTAAACCTCCGACCATTATATGAATAGCCAAAGTCCTATCGAGTTTTTTGACAGCATTACCAACAAGAACATTGCTGATTCCAGGAGCTAAACCACAGTCAGGAATAATCGTTACATTGGCTTTTGCAGCTTTATCGTTTAATGTTAGCGGGCTTTCAGGCATGTAAGAAACATCCACAAGGTTTCTTCCGGCTTTAAGGCATGCTTCAGCTAAATTGTATCCGAGTTTTCCAGGCAAGAACCCCATAACCAAATCGTAATCCATCAATGTATTAGTCAATTTGTCATGATTTGTTGCGTCTATCTGAACCCATGAAACATTGCTTCTGTTAATTTTTTTGGCAACAGCTCTAGCTTTTGCCTCGTCTTTGTCTGCGACAACAACTTGAACACGGCTCATGCTTGTGGAGAAGTCTTCTGCAGCTACTGACCCAATATTTCCACAGCCCATGATCACTACTTTCATAAATTTTATTGATCAAGTTCTTTTCATTTAAGCTTTTTAGAAAATGTAGTTGAATTATTGAGAAGTGATTTGAAAGTCTTATATAGCACCATTACGATTGTAACATTGAGTATCATGGCGGAAATTTGTCCAACATGCGGGCTTCCAAAGGACCTGTGCGTTTGTAGCGAAATAGAGAAAGAACAGCAAAGAATTCGCATAAGACTTGAAACACGCAAATTTGGCAAACCAACCACAATAGTGGACGGCATAGATGATAATGCAAACTTGGCAAGCACAGCTCAAAAACTGAAAAGCCTATGCGCTTGTGGAGGAACAGCGAAAAACGGTCAAATAATACTTCAGGGAGACCACAGAGAAAAGGTTCGTGATTTCCTAGTAAAACTTGGATACCCAGAAGAAAATATTGAACTTCAATAGGCATATTTGCAGAAATGCTGGTTCAGGATGAAATTGCTACAGAACGTACGCGAAGTATTTAAGACGCTGAAGCATCGTAAACCATCAAAAATTTACTGTCCAAGATGTGGAAGCTCAAAAATTCATTTATCAAGCGGTTTAGATTTTTGGTTAACGCCTAAAAAGTATGTTTGTGAAAAATGTGGGTACACTGGTTCAATAGTTATGGAAATTGAAAAAGAAGAGAGTTCAGCTTAGTCTGGAAGTTGCAGATTCAACTGTTTCTTTAAAGTTTTATAACGGTTTCGCACAGTAACTTCTGTGACTCCAGCAGCCTCAGCAATGTCTTTCTGAGTTTTCTTCTCATTATTCTGCAAACACGCAATATACAAAGCCGCAGCAGCCAACCCCATCGGATCCTTACCTGCGGCAGCCCGCTTTTTTCTAGCTTCCCGAAGAATCTGTATGGCAACACCTTGAGTTTTACCAGAAATACCAGTTCTTTCAGCAATTTTTGAAATATATGTCAACGGGTCAGCAATAGGCATTTGCACAGCAAGCTCACGCAACAAAAGCCTATAACACCGAGCAACATCCTTTTTATCCACTAAACTTGCCTCAGCAATTTCTCTAAGAGTCCTCGGAGTCCCACTTCCACGGCAAGCTGCATAAAGCGCAGCAGCAGCAATAGCTGCAATGGATCTTCCCCGAACCAGCCCCTTATCTAAGGCTTTGCGGTAAATCACCGCTGCTTTTTCTTTAATTGGCGGAGGAATGTAAACCTTGTCTGAGAGGCGATCAAGTTCAGCCATTGCTTGGGCAAGGTTTCTATCAATTGAAGAATGCACCCGTGAGCGTATCTGCCATTTTCTCAGACGCCACATCTGTAAACGTGTAGAAAGTGGAAGTTTCCTTCCGAAGGCGTCACGGTCAACTTGACTTATAGCTGTTGACAAACCTTTGTCATGAACAGAGTAGGAGGTTGGTACTCCAACGCGGCTTCTTGATGCCTTTTCTTCTTGTGTAAAAGCGCGCCATTCTGGTCCTTTATCCATCATTTGTTCATATAGTACAAGCCCACAGTCACCGCAGACAGTCTCGCCTGTATCATAATCGTGAACAAGGTTTGTACTGCCACATTCTGGGCATTTGTCGATTAGCCGTTGGCGTACACTGCTTTCTTTCTTGCTCATTTCTTCTCACCTAACTATTTAGGATAAACCGTTCACTTTCCATATCCTCATCATTAAATCGGAAAGAAAAGACTGCATCCGGCCAGTGTAGCTATTCTGATGAAATGTTTTAATATATAAAGCTTGTGGTTTACATAGAAATAGCACACTCACAAATTTTGAATACTTATCCACAATAATAATCACTTTGACAAAGGTGATCTGATTGAATGCACTTCCAGAGAAAATTCGAAGAACACTAGAAAAACTTGTAACTGAAATGAGGATTAAAGAGAACGTTTATGGAATAAGTCTATTTGGAAGCTGGAGTCGAAATGACGCTACTGCATCAAGCGATGTTGATCTTATGATTCTTGATAAGAGCGATTTAAACTATGAGTATGTGGAGAGAATAGAAGCTAATGGATTGCTAATTGATTTGAATCATATCCCCAAAAAATGGTTAAGCAGATCAATTCCTCCTGAAATAGATCAGAAACTGTATGAAATGCAAATTCTTTACGACAGAGACTGGTCATTGCATAACACGAAACTTTTGATGGCTAAATCTTACATTTCACCTGAAAGAGTTGAAATAAGAACTGAAGCGCATGTTGTAGATTCAGACATTTACCTAAGCCGTGCTACTTCTGCATTTTCAAGAGAGGATTTTCTAAGTGCACATTTTTTTGCTACAATAGCCTTTGAAACTATGCTAAGAGTTTTAATTGAAATAGCCTTGGAGCCTTTTTCTAACAGTAGGTTCTTGGAGAAACTTGAAATTTCAACAGCAAAGTTTGGAATGCACGATTTATACAGCAAATATGTTGAAGTGACTGGATTGAATAAAGTTGATAATTCAAGTGTTAAAGAAAAACTGAGGCTTTTTAGACTAATCTGGGAAGAAATAAGAACCACAATTCTGCATAATGATCAAACGCTTGAATCTTCCCACTTCAAAGTCAAAACCAAGCTGAAGTATTATGCAAATCCAGCCTTTCTGCAAGGTTTGATGATGCGAACAACTTTTATGATTAATTCTGGAAAACTTGCTGAAGCCTCACATTATCTTAATAGCATATTTCTTGACATGACAGAAAACTATGCTTGGCTAAAATCCCAAATTAATAAGGTAAAGATTGACCACACAACGCTAATGCGGTCTCTCCAAAGCCTTGAAGAAAAAAATCCAAAAATATACACTTACATAGTTAAGTTCCTGGATTTAGAGCAGATAACCATGCCTGATGCATCTGATATTATCAAGAATTTACGAGAGACAATGCTTAAAGTGAGAAAGGAGAGGAAGATTTTAATTAAAAACTTATTAGGTTAGCTTAGGCTGTTTAATTCGCAAATAGCCCGGTGGTGTAGTGGACAAGCATAGTGGCCTTTGGAGCCATTGACGAGAGTTCGAATCTCTCCCGGGCTACCATGATTTTTCTGATTTTCTAATGAGAAACGGGCATAAACTGCGTCCTCAATTATCATGTAAGGGACATTTTTATCTTCAAATAGCTTCAGAAGTCTCTGAAGAGACCTTAATATTGCTGACAATTGTGTTCAACTCCATAAAAATCTGGAAAGGTGAATGACCATTTGCAACAAGTCTACTAATATATGATGCATCTCTTACTGCATGCTCCAAGTCCGCTTTTCTCGCTCTAAGTGGTTTCATTTTCAGTTTCCTGTAAGTCTCCAGAAACTCGAAACCTAATGGGGTGCATATTATGTTCTTTTTAGGTCTGCCTCTCCTTGAATACTTAACTTGTTGGAAATCAATGAGCTGCTCTTTGTTCATCTCTCTTAATAGGGAGACAACTTTTGATGTCTTCCATCCCAGCACTTGAATTAAGTCTCTGACACCGCATGTGGCCGGTACGGCAGCTTCAAGTATTTGAGCCCTTTGATCCAAAGACATTTTGTTTCCCTTATGGAAACTTACCACCTATAAAAGAGAGAAACGACTGTTTAAATATGTCGCAATCTAGTTCTCGTAAATTCTCAGGGAGACACGCGCTATTTTCTTTAGTGATAACTTTCGGGAGATTTTTGTAGACGAGATTCTTGTAAGCATAGGATAGTTAGAATCATTAATTTCTTCAGATTTCCGCCTAAGTACGCACCTTAATGCATCCTAAAATGCGAAAACCATCCACAGTTTTCTCAAAAATAGTTATGCTTAGTCTTTGACAAGTCTCTTCGAGGTAGGGATCAGATTTTTCACATACGATGCCTAGCGCGCACTCGAAGTCTGTGATTAATTACAGTTATTGTAGTAAGTTTTAAGTTTAAAATAGCTGAATCGTTGTTTGCGTTTATGCGAGGTTTCCACGTGGTCATGTTTCAGGTTTTTTCAAAAATGGGAAGGGTCATTTCCTTAGATGAAGACAGATGGCGCCATGTATTAGAGCATCCTGAGATGAAGAATCAATTGGATGAAATAAAGGAAACTGTCGTAAATCCCGATGAAGTTAGAGAAAGCGTTCATGACCCATCGGTTCTCCTGTTCTATAAACTTTATGTGAAATCTCCAGTAACAGAGAAATACTTGCTGGTCGCCATCAAAACCTTGAATAGAGAAGGTTTTATAGTTACGGCGTTCTTTACAGATAGAGTGAAGAAAGGTGGCGTAGTATGGAAGAAAAAGCCCTAAGAATATGGTTTGATCCAGAAGGCGATCTACTCGAAATAGGACAAACAAAACCTACGAAAGGCTTTTTCAAAGATGTGGGCGACGACATATTTGTCAGAGTAGACCAGAAAGGAAACATAACTGGCTTCATCATACTTAATGCAACGAAAAGAATGGCAAAAATAAGAGAGGTAAAGCTTCCAGTAAAAGCAATTTTCTCTAGAGCAGAAGAATCAGCATCGTAAACCTTTTGAAAAATAACAGATTATGATGAAGCAGGCGGTGTTTGAACCCTGCCATTTCACGGAAATCTCGAGCATGAACTTTATTGTTTAGTCAAAAAAACCGAAAGGATTAACGCCAATCACACACTTACCTACAACGTTTAATATGGCAAATCTAAAACAGAGTTTCTATGGTCAGAACAATCATCTTTGCTAATTCGAAGTGAGAAATTAAGAGATAAGTCACGTAACCCAGGCTACCACCGCTTAGGCATAAATCTCTATATTTTTTAGCTTGGGTTTTCTCGTATTGCGCGCGCGAAAAGGTTGAATTGTCAACTCTGCTGCAGCCTTATGGGTTTTACTGTTAACTTCCAGCTTATAATTATGATGGATTTTAAAGTAATGCCCGAAAATTGTTGAAACACGCTGGAAAATTATTCTGAATTCTTATTTGAAAGTCATAAACTTTACACTTCTATTCTAATACACAATGTTTATGAAAGAATAGAAGCGTGTATCGAAAAATTGTCAATGGAAGATTGGCTGCACAGAAAAGCTGAGGAAAACGCTCACAATGAAATCTTGGCATTTTTGATGATTGTCTTAGGCGTGAACCTTCTGGTTGGTGGGCTCCTTACGATAATTATTGCTTCAGAAGAACCGAATTGGCTTCTAAATTTTCCTTATATACCCTTGCAGGCATCCCCAGCTAATTTAGGACTTGTCTTAACCTTTACGGGGTTTGCAATACTTTCAGCTGGGTTCATTTTAGTCATTCATTACAATAGAAAGAGGTCGTGGTACATAAAAGAAATAGAAAAATCTTCCATAATTCCGAAATGGAATGTAGGATCTAAAACAGTTGACCAAATTCTGGAAGAATACACTGGAAAAAAGAGGAAGAAAAACGATTGATAATGGACTCTGTGAGATTGAATTTTAGAAAAAGAATTCTAAATGTGTTTTTTGATGTTATAGCATTGAAGTATATAAGTGAAAATGGAAGTTTAGCAGGATATGATTTTATGATGTGGATTCATAAAAGATATGGTGTAATGCTCAGTTCAGGAACGGTTTACACGAAAATTCACAGTCTTGACAGAAAAGAATTGATAAGAGGTGAGTGGGGTGAACGGAAAAAGGTTTATGCGCTAACTAAGAAAGGAGAAGCATTTCTTAAGTCCATCCTCACAGATCCTACAAGCGAACAGTTTCTGAAATTGCTGGAAAAGCCTTTGTAAAAGCGTAAAAGGGTTAGTGTACTAAGTGCAGAAACGAGTGCAAGTGCGCGCTGTTGAGATTATTATTTTTTTACTTGGTTTCCAGCGAGGTCTGTGGCAATGATGCGTATTGTATGAGCCCATCGCCGGTTTTTGTTGTATCCTATTGGTAAGAGTTTTGTCCTGTAACTTGATGGCTACTTGATCTATGTAGCGCGCGGGGGGTCAACCTGCATAATGCTCTGAACGCAATAATATGCCAAGAAAGACTCGCATGCTGGGCCGCAGAATAATGAGGTCTTTTGGGATCTGCGTCAAATAGATCGTGGTGTTGTTGTTCTAGTTTTGGCCAAGTTTATGTTGAAGAACTCGGCATAATTGCGCCATACGATTAGTCAAAGCTGATTTTTTAAGGTAAGTTTTATATTCTATATGGATAAAATGTAGGCAATTGATAGAATTCACAACTGCTGCGAGAGTGATTTAAAATGATTAATGGTAATGGAAAGTGTGTAAGGGTGAAGGGGTCCTTTGTTAAGATTAAATGGTATTTCTACAGTAATCCTGGAGCCTTGTTTATAATTGCTTTTGATGTTCTCATTCTCGCTTGTGCGTTTTTGGTTGTTCAGGGAAATCCTTTGGTTAATGATGTGGCTGTTTTTGCATATTGTTTTTTGGTTTTCGGTGTTATTTTGCAGGCTTTGAGTTATGTGAGAAATAAGACGTGTAGGAGTGATGTTGTTGAAAGCGAAGGTTGATGTGTCAGTTATTTTGTGCGCATATAATGAGGGAAATGTTATCGAGGATGCTATTGCTAAGGTTGACGGGGTTATGAGAAAGTCTCGTTGGAGTTATGAAATTGTTGTTGTTGATGATGGCAGCTGGGATGATACGAGACAAAAGGCTGTAGCATACACAAGGAAGAATAGTGATAGACGCCTGATTGTTGTGGGTTATGAAAGGAACATGGGTAAGGGCAATGCTATAAAGACTGGTTTTGCACATTCAAGAGGTGATTTTATTGTGGTTATAGATAGTGATTTGGATGTCGATCCGACACTTATCCCAAGTTATGTTGAAACTTTAAAGAGGAGCGACGTTGCCGTTGCTTCTAAGTGGCATCCTAAGTCACGCACGACTGTCACTTTTAAAAGGAAGATTTTAAGTTTTGGTTTTAATGTGTTGTCAAAGATTTTTACTGGTATAAAGCTAAGAGATACACAAACAGGATTGAAGGCTTTCAGAAGAGAGGTTTTGGAAAGATTAGCACCTAAGTTTGTTGTGAATCGGTATGCGTTTGATTTGGAATTGGTTGGTGCATGCAACCACAGCGGATATAACATTGTTGAATTGCCTGTTAATGTTCACATTGATAGCATGGTTAGTTTTAGAGACGTTTTGAGAATGGCTTTGGATATGCTTAGAATTGCTTACAGACTTAGAATCTTAAAGTATTATCAACGTTACTGATTTGGCTTGATGTGAAAAGTATTAAGTGTCTGTTTTAGAAATATGCATTGAGGAAATTATGGATAGCCTTAAAATTTTAGTGTTTAACTGGAGATGCTGGTTTAATCAGGAAATGGGAGGAGCTGAAGTTTTCACTCATGAAGTTTTGAAGAGGTGGGCAGAGGATGGACATGATGTTACACTTTTTACTTCTAAATATAAAGGTTGCCTAAATGAGGAATTTGCTGATGGAGTTAAAATTGTTAGGCGTGGCGGAAGGTTTTCTGTTTACTGGAAAGCTAGAGATTTCTATGCTAGAAACAGTTCTAACGAGTATTATGACGTGGTTATTGACGAGATCAACACTAGGCCTTTCATGACGCCTAAATTTGTTAATAACGGAGAGAAAGTTGTTGCTTTGATACACCAGTTAGCGAGGGAATACTGGTTTTATGAAACCCGGTTTCCAATTAACTATGTTGGCTATTACTTTTTGGAGAAGAGATGGCTTAAAAGCTATAGGAGAGTTCTGACAGCTACGGTTTCCGAAAGCACTAGAAACGATTTGCTTGCCTGTGGTTTTGAAAAAGTCTTTGTACTTGGCGAAGGATTGAATTTTAAGCCTCTTGAAAAACTATCTACCAAGGAGGATTATCCTGTAATAGTTTATGCAGGTAGGTTGAAGAGAGCAAAGAGGCCAGACCATGCTGTTAGAGCGTTTAAGATTGTTAAGACAGTTATTCCGAATGTGGAGCTTTGGGTTATCGGAGAAGGTTATTTAAAGAACAGGCTGATGAAAATATCTTGTGAAGGTGTTAAATTTTTCAGTTCTTTGTCGAATGAGCAGAGGAGAAACTTGATCAAGAAAGCTTGGGTTTTGGTCAATCCAAGCGTGAGAGAGGGTTTCGGATTGAACATTTTAGAAGCAAATGCATTAGGCGTTCCATGCGTTGCCTATGACGTTCCAGGATTGAGGGATTCAGTAATCAATAATGAAACTGGAGTTCTTGTCAGCTCAGGGAACGTAAATGCTTTGGCTGAAGCCACTATTCGAATTCTCATGGACGCTCCTTTGCGAATTAAACTTTCGGAAAATGCTCTAGTGCATTCGAGGATTTTCAGCTGGGACAATGTTGCTGACAGGTTCTTGAATATTATAACGACTCGCGACGGAGTCTAATATGCAGGATATTAGCGAAAAACTACCTTTAGTTTCTGTGATTATTCCAACTTTTAATTCTGCAAGGTTTCTGGATAAATGTTTAAGTTCTTTAGTAGATCAGAAGTATGGAAGAATAGAAATAATAGTTGTGGATGATGGTTCAACTGATGGCACCATCAAGGTAGCTGAGAAGTACCCTTGTAAAGTTTTTATGAACCCTAAAAGGGGTAGAGCTGAGGCTAAAAACGAGGGAATTAAACTTTCATGTGGAGATTACTTGTTTTTTGTTGATTCAGACATGGAACTTACGCCCAACGTTATAAGCGAATGTGTTAATCTTGCGAAGAATGATAAGCATGTTGGGGGAATTGTAATACCGGAACATTCAGTGGGAAAAAGCTTTTGGGTAAAAGTACGCGACTTTGAAAGAAGTTTTTATGCAGGAACAATCGTAGAGTCTGCAAGACTTTTTCCTGCAAAGCTTGTGAAGGAAGTTGGAGGATATGAAGAAGGCTTAATATTCTTTGAAGAATCCACATTGCCCTATAAGATTAGAAGAAAAGGATACGACGTGCTTAGAAGAATTGAATCTGTGATCATTCATCATGAAGAAGATTTCTCGTTGGTTACATGGCTTAGAAAGAAGTTTTATTATGGGCAATCGATTGAAGCTTATCAGCGTAAGTATGGAGATTATTTGAAGATGCAGGGAAATGTATGGTTTAGGTTCAGATTTTTTACGAGAAATTGGAAAAGATTTGGGAGTTTACCAAAACTTGCCCTTGGTGTTATTGTCTTGAAAAGTTTAGAGTATTTTGCAGCGATTTCTGGAATGATTTATGCCAGATTAAAGTCATAAGTAATTATAACGCACCTACTGTTGTTTTCTAAAATTTAGCTACGAGACTATTTTGAAGTCACCAGACAAGACGAAGCTATCCTTGGAATTAATATTTCTTCATTTCACGCGTAAAAGGAATATGTTGCCCTTGTCCGAAAGAAGGAATGTTTTTCGACTGTTTTTGCCTGCGTCGCCGAACCATGATACTTGTGAAGATGCTAAAAACAAAAGACAACTCGAGGAATAAGACTATGTTTAATTCAGGAATACCCACTTCAGGAAAATCTGATAACTCACCTGTATAATAAACTCTGTTGCCTTTAGGTGGTGCTCTATAATTTCCGTTTCCAAAATCGTCAATTATAAAAGTTAGACTGTTATCAACACAATTATTAGGGTCGTGCGGAGAAAGTTGAAAATTTGGGGTGGCAGTTGATGTCAAATAAGGATCATCATTCTGTTCCTGATAACTTATATACCCAACTACGTATTCTTCGTAACGTGTTATTCTGTAATAGCTGTTCCAGACCCATTCACAGGTTTTATTTGAGTATGGAGATGTAAAATAGACGCGATATTCAGGATTTTGAGGGAAGTTGTCATTAAACCATTTAGCTGTTTCGTTAAAACATTCCACAGTTGCACCTATCTTGTGGGCATTTTCGATGACGACTTTGAAAAAATCGGTGTGGTTAAATGTGCTTTCGTCCCTGAATTGCCCATTCCATCCAAATATTTCATTTTGCACAGTGAAATATGAATAGGGATTTACACTTAATAATGTGGCATTCATTAAATCTAAAATGTAGTTTTTGGCTTGTGTATAATTTTTACCATGCACAGTCCATGCATCAATCGGTTGGGAATTATACTGGTGGTCAATTTCAAAACTGTCTCTCCAATCCCAAATTACATGAGGCAAAATGATAATTCCTTTTCCGTTAAAACTTGGAATTAGAACATGCTTTTGGCTTGCATAATAAGGTTGTTGCCATCCACCTCTCATACTCATCCAATCTACAGCGTATTGGTCAAAACAGTAACCTTGAATATACTTTACTCCATTGGCGTAAAGATAATTGGCTATATAAGTGTCAGGTTGAAACATGAAAAATCCATATGGCTTGTATCCTAATTTGGTTTCCCATAATGTAACATACTCATCAATTTTTGCTTTTTTCCATGTATTATCATGTGTTTGTGCCATCCATAAAGCAGGGATGCATTCGCCATATTGCTTGATCTTGCTTACAAATGATGCATTATTTAGCCATCCTTGCTCTATTATCCCAGTTGTCAAAACTATACTCCATTTATTGCAGTTGAAGTTTTGCAGAAAAATTAATGCGTCATCCACTTCTCCTATGTCAATTATCATGCTGATTGTTACGCTCATATGTTTTGATTCAGCATTAACATTAGAAGGAACACTCGTCAGGAACAATGTGCAAATGGCAAGAAAAGAAAAAAAAGACATAGATTGCTCATTGAAAATGTAATACATGTATTTACTCACTACATCACCTTTATTAGTTTGTGTCTAATTCCTTTTTTGTCACGCTTCTCAGATGGCATTCATTTAGAAACTTTATGCCTTTTATTCTACAAGCGACTTGTTTTATTTCTTTTTTACATAGAAAGGCAAGCAAGAGTGCAGATAGAATTACTGAGGCAATAACGGACATGGTAAACATGTCCTGTATTTGGTACTGAATTGTTATTTTCAGATTTCCTGCATTTTCAATAAGCCAACCGTTGGCAAAACCATTCACTTTCAAATGGTTTCTTTCTGAAACAAGGGTTCCATTTATGTATGTTTTCCAATGTTCATCATAACTTTCCAGTAGCACTAAGAAGAACGGGCCAGTTGAATCTATGCTTGCTTCATATTTTGTGGGAGAGATTTCATTCCACAAAGCGTTTTCCGGTAGTGTTAACGTTTTGTTTGCTATTTCATCGGATGAGGTTGAATTTATGAATGTTGAATGTTTTAGAGTGTTCCATTCCGTGTTTTCCGCTGTGGTGTATATGTCGTTTATACCTCTGTAGTGTAAGGGGTTATCGGCTACGTAGATTTTCTGTAATGCATAATTGTTTTCGTATAATTCGATTTCTTCCCATTTCTTGATTAATTTAAAGTTGTCGCTTTCATTTATTCTGAGCTCGTTCACCGAGGATGTGTTGCCATACACGATGTTTTTTTGGAGAGCAAGGTATTTGATGCCTAGCATACCTAAAAGCTTGGGCACTCCATCAGTTTGAGCATACGCTTCTAGTTCCCACATGCTTACGGAGTTAAATTGAGAAGCTTTTGTAAAGGAAATGTGGATTTTTGTGGTGGGAATCGGTTGGTTAAACAAATGTTCTTTTATGAGGGATGTGTTGTTTTGAACATTAATTGTTTCCGTTAGGTTGGAGCCATTCCAGATTTCTATGGCATAGTCCTCAGCGTAAGCGTATTCGAAGTAGATGTTTATTCTTGTTAATTCATAAGTGTTACTCCATGAAATTTCAAACCATTGAGGAATAGTTTTTGCAGAGGCCCACCTAGTCCACATTTGGCCATCTATGGCATTGCTTGGCGAGTATTCTGCTGCTTCGATGGAGCTGGATGATGCTTCTCCTTGTAAAGCAATATTCCTGAAGCTTACGCCTGTTTTCATTTTATCGTATGCCATATTTATTAGCTCCACGTTTGAAGATTGCACATATTCTGTCCCAACTCCAGATATTATGGGTTTGGAAAAGATGAGCGGGTAGGGGTTTCCACATCCAAGCGTATTTTCTGAAAAGTTATAGACCAAGTATGTAAGAGTCTGCGGAAGTAGAATAGTCCAGTATTTATCAGAAACCATGGTATTAAGCTCTGGGTACGAAGATGGAAAATTTGAACCTTTAGTTTCTGGCTTTAGCCAGTTCCTTGCAACATCACCTGTAATTAATGGATAAGAAGTGTAAGCAAAAATTACAAAGATAATGCTTATTATTGCGGCTTTTAAAAGTTTGTTCTTCAGCTGTGAGCATAGGCTTGAAGTCATATAGCCAATCAGGATACTCAGAGAGATGATTGCGAAGAAAACCCAGTTTGTGGCTTCCCTGAATGCGTTTAATAAAGGAAAGTTGCTGACGGCATGATAAAATACATTTCCGTACTGGGTAAAACTGAAGCCTGATGTTAAAGCGAACGAAACGGCAGCGATAAGGCTGAAAAACACTGTCGCCTTCCGTTTCTTTTTAGTGAGTAAACTTGTAAATGCTAGTATGCTTGGAAGATAGCTCAAACATACAATTGTCGGATCATTCGAGTAGATGTCTCTGTATGGAACGTAAGGTTTGCCCATGGAACCTTGATAGAAGCTCCACTTAACTATTAATCGTAGTACATCATATAACTTGAGACCGACAAACAATTCGGGTATTACCAATTTTTCATAAACTGCAATTAGAGCATTGGCATTCACAATTATAGTGGTGATTATCCACAGTGACGATGTTAGAAGTGTCAGGGCGAATATTGACAAGAGTTTTAGGTAATCTTTTAATGTGTCCATGTTCACCGATGCAGTGAAAAGTTTTTGGGACTGTTTCCCTTTGAAAAGTTGAAAGTTTATACCTTCATCGATGAATAAAAAAACTGAAAATAATGCAAGCGTTAACAGGCAAATTAATGTTGCTCTATAATTTGGATATGTTGCATATGGTAAGTTGCATAATATTGCGGAAACAGCTACAATTTTATATGAACGTGCTTTGATTCCTTTCACGAGTGCCAGTGATGAAGGTAGTATTGTCAAAAGAGAGGTTGTAAAAGCTATTGCTGTAAGTTCCCTGTCATTTATTAGATACACGTTTGAGGTTAAGAATATGGTGGCCATGAATGATGCTGTAACGTCGCCGTTAGTTATCTGTTTCATTAGATTGTACATTAGTATGGAGACAAGAAAATAGATTAGGATTATAGCTAGAAGTTCTGAAGTGTAAAGGCTTAGTTGAAATTTCTGAAAAGTTATTATGAGAAAGTACAGTGGGTCCAGTATTCTCGGCATGTATACTGAAGGTAGGCCGAAATCTACTTCGTCCCATGTGAACAGTACTCTTTTTGTGAAGGCTTCGTTGACTATGGGTATTCTAAAATCTCCGCTCAAAAGAATGTTGGGGTATTCAAACCAGTTTATCACGCGTAGGCTAAACAGGAAAAAGGCGACGAGAACTATTATTTCTGTACGTTTCAAGTGTAGGTTTTCTTTGAGTTTTTTCGGGTGAACATCTCTAGTGAAACCTGTTCTTTGCAATCGCTTTTCCTTCGGCATTTCAGTTTCTTCAACTACTATTTCTATTTTGATGTTTGTAGCGATTGCGCCTAGAATTGTCAGCATGCCGCCAATTGCTATGACGGGTACTCCTAAGAAAGGCGTCCAGCCAGACTGTACAAGCATTGCTGTGGAGGCGAAGGCGAGTATGCTTGAAACGAGTATTGCGATTTGGGCGGTGCGTTTCCTGTTTGTGTATAGGCTTATTGCGATGCTTATCCATGCTAGGATGGCGGATGAGTGGGCTGTTAGACTTATGGTGATGGGGATAAGTGTTGTTTGTGTTGCTAATGCTGTTGGGAGGCTTAATGGTAGATACATTGGTGTTTTTGCAAGTTGGCTCCATGGAAGAAGTGTTGAGGCTAAGGTTAGTGTGGCACCTACTAGGATTATGTAAAATGTCTTTTTTGAGAATGCTCTTTTTATTATAGTGTCAATTGGGGATTGTTTGTTTTTAAGCTTTCGTTTTTTAGTTATTCTGCGTGTTTCAAAAAGCGTTATTGTTGCAGGAGTTGCGAACGTTGCGGCAGTTAGGAGTATGCTGAGCGCAGCGTTTTGCGGTTTAGTTGCATATGCCGCGGCTGATAGGGAATGTATTATAAGGTCGCCGTATTTTGGTGTCCATTGCTCGTAGATTAGTATTCCAGAGTTTATATCGTAGATTAAGGTTAGGTTTCCGTATTCCCAGCCTACAAGATTTAATGTTATGTTGATGCTTTGAAAGTTTCCCGCTTCTGTGGAAAAGTTTTGAGTTTGCATTGTTTTATCTGTTATTGTGGCTAATGTTTTCGTTTCCATTTTTGTTGTCCAGTTTAGTTTTCCCTGCAGGATTTGAGCTATGCAGTTTGGCGGCAGATAAATTAGGCCTTCTAAACGTTCTGCGTATGTGGGAATTCCATCTTGATATTTTATTGTTATATTTAGGCTTTCTGTGCCTGTGGCATTGGCTATTATTGTGGTTTGGTTGGCTACCAGTATTCTGAATGTGGCATCGCCTGTTTGTGTTCCTCCAGCTCCTGAACCTATCCTTGCCCATTTATAATATAATGTTGTGCCTTCTTCCATGCTAAGCTGGTTTGCACGGGCTGGAATAATTATGGAAAGAGTGAAAATAATTAATGCCGAGGTTAATGCAGTTGAAAGAACCTTCTTTTTTTCCAAGGTTGACACCATGACTAATGCATAATAGGTTCAAATATAAAAAATTTGGAAATAAAAAGAAAAAAAGGGTGTGTTGTTTACTGGTCAAAGTCTACTAGGGCTGTTGATGTTGTGTGGAGCTTTGCGTACCACCAGACAGCATATTCGTCATCAAATATTTGTGGATAGCTTGGCACTTCCACTAGACCTGACCACTTTGCGGAGTTATCATAGTTGTACATGCTGGCAAAGTCGTTAGTTCCAAATTCTGTTATGGTGCCTAAAGCTTTCACGACTGTGAAGCCTGTTGGTTCACGGTTTGCTCCAGCATACGTCATCTTCAGTATCAACGCCACTGTACCGTCTGGCAACCAGCCTGTTGTTGAGCCAATTATGTATTGTGAAGCCCACGCTGCAGCCCAGAACGTGTCGCGTCCATCCCATCCGTATATTGATAGGCCTCGTGTGCCGTTGATGTCTCTTGCTAGGGCTATTACCGCGTAGCCTTCCTTGTAGCCAAATGTGGTTTGACTCACGTTCCATGTGGACAGTGGGAAGTAATCATATGTTGCCTTGTCAAAGTCGCTTGTCGGCGCTGAACCTGTGACTGTGCCGCCGTTGATTAGAGCGTAGGCGCTTGTGCCTTCACGGCTTATCGCGAAGTCAAAGTCGTTGAAGTAGCGTGTTAAACCATTTGCTTTCATGCCGCCGAGGGTTAATATGCCATTAGGACTGTATTCGATGTCATCGTACATATCTGAGTAAAAGCTTCCAGTATAACTCCATCTTTCTGTTAACGGATTCTTTGATGGATACCAGTAGTCTTCATAGTAGGACCAGCCTCCAGCTATTGGCTGAGGTGGAGAGTAATAGTCACCGTCGTATGATCCGAAGGCGAACCCGTTTAATGCTGTACGCTTGTATGTGGTTGTGTCTGTTCCTGTTCCTTTTCCGCTGTTGCTGAAGGACTCATAATAGTTTCCGCTAAACTTCGACAGGCCATAAGGTATTGTTCCCTTCATGCCTATCACAGGCGCAATCCATGGAAATGCTGTGTCGTTTCTGTCAAAAAGCGGAAATGCTGTTGTTTCCCATCCGTAGCTGTTTCCTCCAAGCATACTTGAGCCGCCACTGTCAGTTGTAGCAGCGCTTTGGCCTAGGCCTATCCACATGAAAGGCGCTGAACCATCTGATTCAATAGTTTCAAGGGAATTCAGATCTTCTGGATTGAACACTTGATCAAGCAGATACCATACTTCAGTGTCAACAGAACCCCCCGCGCGCACCTCAATCATTGCAGGTGCCATTGCAGGTGCCATTGACGTATCATCCGGATCCCATGCAGGATGAGGATTATCCGTGTAACCTGTCATGCCAACAACTTCAACGAATCTCATCTGCCTGTTTGCTGCTTTTGCAAGCCAATGCAACATGTGAGGCCAACTAGTGCTATTGTAGCGCCATTGAGTTATAACCCAAGGTGTACTAGGTTCTCCTGGACCTGAAGGTGTGTCAGTAGGCTCTGGAATGTCCGCAGTTGCTGTTCCCCAGTTGAGAATTCTCATTTCACCATCTGGCAAATCTGGAACTAGAGGGTTGTAAACAGTGTATTCAGTTGCATTTGGCCAGTATCCAGCGAAGAATATGTCTCTGTGGTCTGGGTCATAAGCTTGAACAACATCATATTTGCTTTCTCCAGTAAGCGGATGCTGATAAACAGTGTCATTATAGTTGTGGAAGTAGTGTATGTACGCTTGGTTGGAGGGATTCAATTTTCTAATAATGTCCAACTCATACCTTTCTGTGAAGCAAAAGTCTTGTATGCTGTCTAAAACTTTCGCGTCTAATAGTATTTTGATGTCCTTAAGCACTATAGCATATTTTGTGTCCTTGTTGAATATTATAGTTATAACAACTTTTGCAACGTCTTCATCATACTTGCCATCATGTATAATCACGTCAGTTCTTGCAACGCCAAGCCTTGCACTGTCATACAGCACTTTTATGCCGGATGGAATTAATGTACCAGCAGTTAACTCTGCGGAAGAATGATTTGGCATATACTGACCCTTCCAACTGTAGACTGCTCTTCCTCCTTCGGTTGTTGTGAGGTCACTGTAAATTGCCCATGCCTCTATACAACGCTTTAATCCTTGGCGGGTGTAGTTCATAAAGAAAACCCAGCCTTGTATCCAGTATTTCTCAAGCACTGCTGTTGAAGCCCATGATTCAGTGTCACCCCATTCACTAGCGTCTGCACCGTAAGCAATGCCTGCATGTGCAGGAGTTGCAAATTCGCCGTATTCTGTTGCGCCGATTCTAAGGCTTCTGCTTGCATCAAAATAATCGTCTGAAGGATCAAATGATGGATATTCAAGGATGTTCTCGTATGCCCATTGGTTTATTTTGTATGAGTATTGCATACTATCATAGTAGTCGTTGCCTGCAACACCTTCAAAAATCACGTAATCTGCTCCTGCAGCAGACTGCCCATACTTAAAGCTAATAGCAGGTGCAATTAGACTTAGAGAAATCACTAGTAGAGCGAAAAATGCTACAGAAATTTTTGTTGATCGATTTTCCAATTTCATTTTTATACCTCTTACATTAGTCTTCATATAGTTTTAATGATTTTATTTAAAAGGTTTTCTATTCATTAAGATTGTAACAGAGAGAATTGCTCCATCAACATAAACATGAACATTGAAATTCACGGAAAACTTGAATGCGTCCTAGCGCTGGTTTTCAGTGAATTTTGAGGTGAAACTTGGGTTATTCAGGAAAGAAGTTTATGGTTGTAAGGTGAAATGAGCAACGCAAGGCATAGTTTAAATTGACAAAAACTACTAGTAAAACCAGCAGTTTATTCAGTTTCGTCGCTTCTTTAGGTTCAAAGTAAAGGTTAACCAAGACTGTTAAAGTGTAGAGACCTAGTGAAGCGAAGATTTGTAGCGGAAGATTATACATTATGCGAGTTTGCATAATCTGGTCACCTAGCAAAAATGGAAAAGCTGAAGCGATAATGAAAGCTTTAAAAATTTTGCTCACTAAATCGTCATTGAAGACAATTGCCAAACTGCCTATGAAGGCTAATATAAACAAAATGGGGTTCATGAAAGATATCCCTTTATAAGAGATAAGAGACACGTTTAAAATATGCCAAAACATCAGCAAATTACCTAGTGACAGGCTGGTTTTGGCTACTTCTGCAGCCTCTATGTTTCCCAAGTTCACATTCAAAAAATTGTTTCTCAACATGTTTAACAATATGCCGCAGACGAGAACGCATAATAGCATTAGCCACTCGAAATTGTTACTTCTCTTAGAAATCCAATCTGCAAGGAATAATAGGAATAATATGAATAAAATGCCCATGCTCATAGCCCAAGTGTCAACGTGGGAAAACATTAACAAGCCTTGCAAAACAACCGCTGGCAAACAGTAACTCCAAATCTTTCTTTTAAGAGCTACAAAAATGAAACCCCAAAAGGCATATAGAAAAATCAGTGCAATCCAGTTAGCGATGAAGCCTCCATACATTCCAACGGTTACATGAAAGGAGAAAGAAGTGAAAAGCATAATCAGGGATGCTGAAAAAAAGTTAAACCTCAATAGCCTTGCAAACAAGAATGTACATAATATGAGGATTAAACCTAAAATTATGGGTGAAAATTGAGCAGCTTCAAGGGCTGATAGCCAAGTGAGCCTCCATGTGAAGAACAGAAGTAAAATGCTTAGGGGGCGATCTGGAGTGTGGAAAAAAGCTGCAGAAACAATGGATGGAAAGTCGCCTAAACTTTTCAGTTCCACTAGTTTTTTCTCGTAGAAGGGAATGTCAACCCCTACAAATTTTTCTGAAGGATTCAAAGCGGGAAGGTAAGGATAGACTGTTATTAAAAGAACAGACATTAACGAGAATACTGCAATAAACTGATGGTTCCTGTTGAAAAAGCTGGGTTTTGAAGCTTTTTCTAAAGGTAGACGTATAAAACTTGAAATTTCATGTAGTGAATTTGCTTTGGAGTTTAGGTTTGATTTGAAACGACCCTTAAGAAAATGTTTGAATATTATGAGGGGCAACCAAGAAAACATCAAAAGTGTAGTGGATAATGGTGCAATGCTTGATGAAGCGTAAAATAATGATGACTCAGCGTTCAGTAAAGGAGCAAATATACTGTTTTCGCCGAAAAAGCCTCGGAGCAGTTGGCAAATAAATGATGAAAACTCTAAGAAAAGGAGGACTGCTAATGTGCACGTAAGTAGAAGGCTGAGCATGGATTTTATCTTTAAATGTTTCTGGAGGATCATTTTTGCTATTCCCTTATTTATTTATGAAGATAACAATATAAGATTGTTAACACCGAACCTGACAAACTCGTTTGCGGCTTAGGCAGCGAGTTAGAAGACATAGGCTTTGAAGGCTTTATTGTGGCATAACGCGCGCATCAAAAATAACCGGCATACATGATTATCGAAAATGTTAAATATTGTTCATGTCCAAAAGTTTCTAATCAAGTTTGAGAGTTGCAACTGTAAGTTATATACGAGTGTACATATAATGGTTTAAGCCTACAAGTTATGAGGTGTAGAAATGATGCTTTACATATTCAATGTGTCTTGGTTGGCTACGATGAAGATTAGAGCGCTTCGCCGAAGAGTCTGGTTCAAGGCTTTAAATCCGTTGGAACGCAATATATTAGATCTCACGTTGAAGGTTGTAGAGAAAGTTAGAAGCCGATTTCTAGCAAAAATTCTACGTGAAATAGTGGATAAACTTACTGAAGCCTTGGATGGAAAAATTAACAGTTTAATACGAACCGTTGGGTGGCAAGCAGCTCAGAAAATAAGCCTCATAGCATGTTCTTGGAGTTATGAGGAAGCAGAGAAATGGGCTTACGACGTGAGTTTTATGCGTTTTTTGGCTGTTTGTTACGTTAACACGCCTAGACTGCTTAGAATGTGAAGGTTCAGGGTATCTGAGATTTGAGAAAGATAATGACTGAAGTTGATTTAAGGTAAGTAAAAAGTTTGCTTTCCATGTTGAATAAGAAACTTGACGTACTAATTGAGGATAGAGAAACTTTCAGTGATGATGTTAACGGAAAGATCCCTTAAGGACTTCCTTGAAAGAGTAGTAAGGAATAGGATATGCTGAAAATCGAAGTTATTGAAGTGCGTGGACACTGTCCAGTGTATAAAGTTGGTGACAAGATAGTTATTGATGACCCTGAAATAGTTTTAGACGAGACCGATGCCTTGTGCACGCATGCTCTTTCTTCATTGTTGCATTATGTGATGGTCTTGGAGCGAGGTGCTGACCCAGTTGAGTTAGGATTGTCTAAGCCTGAAGATAGGGAACATGCGTATATCCAGTGTCTAGACCCTGGCAATCCCTACACGCACGGTGGAACAGTGGTTTTCAAAGTTCGAAAGGTCAAAGAGAAGAAGCCTTAGAAGTGAAGATTTCAATGGTTTTGGGGACCCGTGCGCACATCAACATGTCTCCTGTCATTCGTGAATGTGAACGTTTATGCATGAAAGCAAGCAAAGCGCAGGAGGAAGACTGCATTCGAGGGGTTCCATGCGTAACTTTAAGAGATAGCACGGAAAGCCCTGAAACCCTAGAGGTTGGCTCTAACGTGTTAGCTGGCACTGACTCCTCCAAAACTGCTAAAAGAATGGGCTTCATGATAGGTAAGAACAATAATTGGCAAACCCATTTTAGGGACGGAAAGGCTGGAATGAGGATAATTCAGATGTTGAGGGAGAAATTTGCCTAAATCAAACATTAAAGTTCTGGTGACTGGAGGACGAGGTTTCATCGGTTCAAAGCTGGTGTGTGAATTGGAAAAAAGAGGGTACGACGTGTGGGCCTGCGACCTCATACACTGCGAGAGGGAGAAGTATATTCGCGTTGATGTGAGCAAGTTTAGGCAGGTTGAGCGTTTGTTTGAGGAACATGAGTTTGATTATGTTTATCATGCCGCTGCTGAGTATGGCAGGTGGAACGGTGAAGATTATTATGAGAATCTTTGGTTAACCAACGTCGTTGGCACTAAGAATATTCTAAGGATGCAGGAGAAGAAACGGTTTCGCATGGTGTTTTTCGGAAGTGCTGAAGTCTACGGAGACTACGATGGCGTGATGAGCGAAGACGTAATGGAAAAGATTCCAATAAAACAAATGAATGATTATGCCATATCGAAGTGGGTTAATGAATTACAAATACTGAATTCTGCAACGATGTTTAAGACTGAAACTGTTCGTGTGCGGCTTTTCAACGTGTATGGTCCTGGCGAGCACTATACACCTTATCGCGGGTGGATTCCAAAGTTCATTTTTAAGGCGCTTCGCAATGAGCCTTACACGGTTTATCTTGGTCATAAGCGAACACTTGAATACGTTGAGGACATTTGCCGGACGTTTGCGAACATAATTGGCAATTTTAAACCAGGTGAAGTTTACAATTTGGGGGGAGATAAACAGTACGAGATCAAATATGTTTCTGATTTGATTTTAAAGTGTCTTGGCAAGGATGATTCAAAGGTTACTTACAGGGAGGCTGAGCCTTTCACGACTAGGATTAAAACGCCTGACTCTTCGAGGGCTAAGAGGGACTTAGGATTTAAACTGACTGTTCCCATTGAGGAAGGCATACTGAGAACAGTTGAATGGTTTAGGAAAATCTATGAAAATTGTTAGAGCCGGCGCGTTTCATAAAAGTAAAAAGCTTTAAGTTGCCTAGTAATGCATGTGGGCGCGCTAAAGTCCGGAGTCTCCTTAGGTGACCTTTATGATGAATGAAGAGAAAACAAGAATAGTGATACCGGTTCATCCTGGCAGAAAAGTGAAGCCTGGGCTTGTTAGGGCGATTATGCGAGGAGCTGGAATTAGTAGAGAGAGATCCTTTAAGCTTTTAAAGGGGAAATGAGGCTACTCTGTTTAAGTCTAAATGGCGAAAGGTTGGGTGATGCTATTGGACGATGTTTTGAGCTACTATGAGGGCAATAGGATTCTCGTAACTGGCGGTTGTGGATGCATCGGCAGCAACCTTGTCAGAGAATTGTTGAGGGCAAAGCCTAATTTAGTTGTGGTTTTAGACGACCTTTCCGCGTCTTTTGAGTGGAACCTGCCTAGAGATTCAAAGGTGCAGTTTATACGTGGAAGCGTTTTGGATGAGGAGAAATTGAAAAGGGCTTTTAGCTTTAAGCCCCAATATGTTTTTCATCTGGCTGCTCATTTCGCCAACCAGAACAGTGTTGATCATTCTGAAACTGATTTGCTGGTTAACGGCTTGGGCACATTAAAGGTTCTTGAGTATTCACATCTTGCTGGCGTTGAGAAGTTTGTTTTTGCATCTTCAGGCTGCTCGGTTTATGGTAGCCAAGCGCCTTTGCCGTTGAGGGAGGATTATGTTTCGTTGCATTTGGATACGCCTTATCAGATTCATAAGCTGCTTGGAGAGTTGTACTGCAACTATTTCCATAACTATTATGGGCTTCCAGTTGCTATAGCCAGGTATTTTAATGTTTACGGTCCTGGAGAGGTGCCTGGCAGGTATAGGAATGTTATTCCCAATTTTATCTGGTTGGCTTTGCATAAGCAACCTTTGCCAATTACTGGCAATGGGGAAGAGACTCGGGATTTCACGTTTGTTGAGGATATTGTTGATGGGACTTTGCGGATGGGAATTTTGGAAGAAGCGGTTGGCGAAGCGGTTAATTTAGCTTCTGAAACTGAGACGAAAGTGATAGATTTAACTAATTGGATTAACGAACTTACCAGAAACGAGGCTGGAGTGGTTTTTAAGCCTAGAAGAGATTGGGATAAGGTTGTGAAGAGAAGAGCATCTATAGAGAAGGCTAGGAAAATCTTGGGTTACGAACCGAAGACACAAATGAAGACTGGGCTGAAGAAAACACATGACTGGATTCTGGAAAACAAGGGAAAGATAGAAGCATGCATCAAATTCTGAAATACTTTCAATTTCTTTTCTTAAAAGAGGCTGTAATACATTCTTGAAGATGCTTTGGAGTCCCTGTGGATGTTGTGCCATTGAAGAGGGCTCCACCTAAGTTGAGGTTAAAAGCATTGTTGAAAGGAGTAAGATTGGTTGTGAAGGATAGTGAGCTTTACGCGTTTTTGCTGAGCGAAGCTCTTTCAGAAGCTGTAAATGTAGATTTGAAGCTTAGGGAAGCCTCACACGTGAAGTTTACGCATGCAAAAATTGTTGACGATGAACAGCTCTAGATCCTGACGCGTATGTGTGCGCGCAAAAAAGTTTTTGTTACTGGTGGTGCAGGGTTTATTGGTAGCCATTTAGTGGATGCTTTAATGAGCCGAGGGTTTAAGGTTGTTGTTTTGGATAATTTAAGCAGCGGATGCCTGAAGAATGTTGCTAAATGGCTTAACAATTCTAGTTTTAAATTTGTCAAGGGTGATCTACTTAAGACTAAGCCTAAGGATATTGACGTGTTGTTAAGTGGTTGTGAGGCTGTTTTTCACTTAGCTGCGAATCCTGAGGTCAGGGTTGGTTCTGTTAGACCTTCAGTTCACTTTAGAGAGAATGTTTTGGCCACTTTCAATTTGTTGGAAGCTTTGAGGCGGAAAGATTGGAATGGCACGCTTGCTTTCACTTCTTCATCAACGGTTTACGGTGAAGCTGAAACTCCAACTCCTGAGAGTTACCCACTACTTAAACCCATTTCTGTTTATGGCGCAAGCAAACTGGCATGTGAAGCTTTGATAATGGCTTACGCTTCAAGCTATGGTTTTAGGGCTCTAATTTACCGTTTGGCTAATGTTGTTGGAAATCGGGGCAAACATGGGGTTATTGTGGATTTTATTAGAAAGCTTAGGGGAAACCCGAATGAGCTTGAGGTTTTAGGCGATGGCACTCAGAGGAAGTCTTACATTCACGTAGCTGATTGTGTTGAAGCTTTGCTTTTGGGTTTGGATAAGGCAGATGGCAGGGTTGAAGTTTTTAACGTGGGTTCTGAGGATCAAGTAGACGTCTTAACTATTGCTAAGATTGCTGCTGAAGAGATGGGGCTAGAGAATGTGAATTTTAGGGTTACAGGCGGGGTTGATGGTGGTAGAGGCTGGATTGGCGATGTTAAGGAAATGTTGTTGAATGTTTCAAAGATTAGGGGGCTCGGATGGAAGCCAAAGCATGGCAGTGCAGAGGCTGTGCAGTTGACTGTGAAGGAAATGTTAAGAGAAGAATTACACTGATAGAGTTGACAATTCGAAGGAGGCTGGAAGAGTATATTATATAACGCGTTGCAGGTGAATTCTCTTGAAGAGGTTAAAGGTGCAGAATTATTCTAACAAGGATAGGTTTGCGAAAGTTTTATAGTGTTACTCCTTTTGAATGTTATTCAAGTGGTTTGCTTGGTTGAATCTTCCAATGCTGAGAACGAGAATGCACCAGTAGAAACAGTGAAGGTTTTTACTGGGCGTCCCATCATTGTTGCTGGCATTCCAGCATTTAATGAAGAGAAAACTATTGCCAGTGTAGTTTTGAAGGCGCATAGGTACGCTGATAAAGTGGTTGTTTGCGATGACGGCTCAACGGACTTGACAGGTGAAATTGCTGAGAAGCTTGGAGCAGAAGTGATTAGGCATGAGTGCAATTTGGGTTATGGTGCAGCAATTGGCAGCTTGTTTAGGAGGGCTAGGGAGTTAGATGCTGATGTTTTTGTCACTTTGGATGGTGATGGACAGCATAATCCAGCTGAGATTCCGCGTGTTGTTAAGCCCGCTGTTGACGGCACGGCAGATGTTGTTATTGGCTCGCGGTTTGTTGATCAGCGTTTTGCGTCTGTTATGCCTTGGTATAGGCGGGCTGGTGTGCAATTCATCACAAAGCTTGCGAATAATTCAGCTAAGCATGGAGTTAAAGATGCGCAGAGCGGTTTTAGGGCTTACAGCCGTAAAGCTTTGGAAAAGTTAAGATTGACAGAGAACGGGATGGGTGTTAGCTTTGAGATTCTGCATAATGCTGGCAAATGCGGCTTAAAAATTGTGGAAGTTTCAGCCTCGTGCAAGTATGGTGTGGGTGTTGGCAGGTCAAGCCGCAATCCTTTAAGGCATGGAGCTGAAGTTGTCATGTCCATTGTTAGACTTGTGATTGAGGAGAGACCACTATTATGTTTAGGCTTGCCTGGAATAGCTTTCTTGCTTGTTGGTGCCTATTTTGGAGCCTGGATGCTTCAAGTTTACACTTTAGAGCATAGAATAGAAACAAACATCGCCTTAGCTTCTATTTCCTTTATTTTAATCGGGATGTTTACATTGTTTGCTGCTGTTACGTTGTATGCGATTTCCAGGCTTACACAAAGGGTTAACAGCGCAAAATAAGCTGTTGCTGTGAAAATATGAGAGTTAAAGCAGGTTCAGTTGCCAAGTTTGACGCTGAGAAGATGCTTAAGTCTAATTATTTAGATTTTGATGAGTATTTTGAAGGTATGAGGCGTTGTACCCGCTGTATTTTGCCTGAAACTTTTCCAGGAATACGATTTTATGAGGATGGCGTGTGCAATTATTGTTTGAAGTATCAGCCCGTTAAAGTCTTTGAGAAGGATGAGCTGAAGAAGGTTTTAGACAAGTATATGGGTAAGGGCTCAAAGTATGATTGTCTTGTCCCTATTAGCGGCGGACGCGACAGCGCCTTTGTTTTGTATAATATACTGAAGCATTTTGGTATGCGGGCTTTGGCTTTAACCGTTGACAGCGGCGGGATTACTGAGGAAGGATACAAGAATATTGAGAAGGTTACTGGAGCCTTAAATGTTGACCATGTTTGGCTTAAAGATGAGAAACATATTAGAGTTGCCAAGAAGAACACTAGAATACGGTTTCACGCTTGGCTGAAGAAGCCTTCAATTAACACTATTGCTCCTGTTTTGAATGCAGCGGATAAAACAATGAATTTGCGGATTTTCCGATACGCCCATAAAAATGGGATTCCGCTTGTGATTGGAGGCAACAATATTGGAAACAGCACTTTTGAGCAGGAGCATTTTAAGACTGGTTATATGGGCGTTTTTTCAGATGAGCGGGGCATGTACTCTGTTTTTGACAGGGTTAAGCTTACTTTTCTTTTCGGCTGGGAGTTTTTGAAGAATCCCCATAATTTTCATTGGTCTGTTTTTAGGGAGTATGTTACCGGCGCATTTGTCTACTTTTTTGAGTCTTTGTTGAAGCCTCGGGATGTGGACACGTTGGGCTTTTATGATTATGTTTATTGGCGTGAGGACGAGGTTGTTCCAACAGTTAAGAAGCTTGGTTGGGCTGGCGCCTCTGACACTGAGGCTACTTGGAGAATAGATGATGTGGCTTATCCGTTGATTGATTATATTTATTTGAGGCTTGTTGGTTTTAACGAGTTCGACGAGTTTTACAGTAAACTCATACGTGAAGGGCAAATTTCGAGAGGCGAGGCGCTTAAGCGTTGTATGGTGGAGCACGCTCCTAGGATCCCTTCAATTTTGAAGTTGCTTGATGAGTTGGAAGTTTCAAAAGAAAAGCTTGATAATGTTTTGGAAAGGTACAGAGCGAAAATTTTGCCTAAAATCTTGAAAAATAATCGAAATAGGGCTTTTCGCAGATGAATGTTTTGATTATTGCGCAGTATTTTCCGCCGGATTTAGGTGGTTCAGCCACTAGGGCTTATAATGTTGCTAAGGGTCTCACTTTAAACGGTTGTAATGTTACGGTTATTGCTGCTTTTCCCCATTATCCTCACGGGCGTATTCCAGCAGAGTATAGGTGGAAGCCGATTAAGATAGAGTGGATGAATGGTTTTAGGGTTGTTAGGACTTTTATGCCTCCCGTTAGGTCTGCTGGGTTTTTTAGGAGGCTTCTATTGATTGGAGCCTTTGCTTTTTCCGCTTTGTTTGCTTTACCCTTTGTTGGCAGGGTTGATGTTGTTTGGGCTTCAAGTTGGGTTCCAGGCTTGGTTTACGGAAGGGTGAAGAGGAAGCCTGTTGTCTTGAACGTTGATGATTTGACGCTTGAGGATTTAGTTGATCTTGAGCTTATTGAGAAGGATTCCTTTGTTCTTAGGGTGGCTGAGTGGGTTTACAGGTTTTTCCTGGTTAAGGCGGATGCTGTCACGCCGATTAGCTCAGGCTACATTGAAATTTTATCGAAAAAGTACTGTGTCAAGCCAAGTAGAATTCATGTAGTTATGGGCGGAGTGGATTTATCCGTGTTTAAGCGGGGTCTGTCGAAACGCGTCAATGCGAATTTTGTTGTTTTGTATTCTGGAGCTTTTTCTGTGGCTTACGATTTTGAACAGCTCTTTAAAGCTGCACGAATTGTTGGAGAATTTGACGGTAATGTGGAGTTTGTTGTTCAGGGCGCTGGAGAGCTTCTGGATTCTATGTGTTCTAGGGTTAATGATTTGGGCGTGAAGAATGTGAGGATTATAAATAAGGTTTTAAGCAGAGAGGCTGTCGCTGAACTTTTAAGCCAAGCTGACGTTTTAATTTTGCCTCTTACCAAGTTTAAGAAGCCTTACAAGGGATTTTCTTCGAAGCTTTACGAGTATCAGGCTGCTGGAAAACCCATAATATGCTGCGCAGACGGCCAACCAGCAGAACACGTCCAGATGACTGGTTCAGGGATTGTGGTTAAGCCCGGCGACTATGAGGCTTTGGCTAAAGCTGTGATGTGGTTGAAAGAGAATCCGAAACTTGCGTGGGAAATGGGTGAGAACGGCAGAAAATACGTGGAGAAAGAAGCATCCATAGAAGCCATAGGGCTGAAAATGAAGGAAATCTTCGAATTAATTAGTAATAGGCGATGTTAGAGAATGCTTCTGGAAAATGAGGTTCAAGTTTATGAAGATGTTGAGGTTTCTTGTTCTACCGGGGAAACTGAAAGTTATGAAGAAACTTTTTTCACAGAGGTTATAAGGAAAAAGAATTAGATTTTATTAAGCAGGTGCTTCACGTTGAAAAGCCAGGATTAGTTTTGGATTATGGTTGTGGCGGCGGTTGGCTTTCCAGACACGTGTGAGTGGGGATTTAATATTAAATGGGAGAATAAATTTAAGTAAAAAGTTAGTTAGGATTGCCAAGTCTGACCATAAAAGAGACTAAGTCTTTAGCGGTTATACGCATGGCTATAACAGACACGCAGATTAAGCAAAAAAGTTGCAAGGAAATAAAAATTTTGACGATATTTCTAACGAAAGATAAAACCACGTTTGTCAAAGAGAATTTTGAAAGTGTGAAAAACCAAGAAAGAGTTCGTCAGGATATTTATACAGTTTCAGCAAAGCACATCTTTGATGGGAAAAATAATCTTGTTGTAGACGTCCCTAAGGATCTACCTACTCCTTTACGGATAGCAATAAGCATCAGAACAATATTGAAGAAAATTAATATAACAAGTTATACGCATATCTTTAAAGTTGATGGTGACATTAAGTTACCATTAGATTATTTAATTAATATCCTTAAAAAGAGAGTTTGCATAGCTGGTACAGGCCCAGCGTTATTAATTTCTGTTCCTTTTTTCTTAGAAATGTTAAAGGAATATCCCTTAAATTACTGCGATGACGGTTACATTCTTTCATTTGGTGCTTCAGTTCTCGGCGCACTTCCCCCAAGTTACGATGGAGCTGGAATAATTGAGATATTACCTAATCCTGTTTCAAAGAAAATTGAGTATTTCTATGGCGTGGAATATTACAAATTCGGTTTACCACTTAAAATCCTGCTGTTAAATAGACTTTTATTTGCATTAAGCAATCCTTTAGAGGGCCTTAAGAGTATTACGTACTGCCTAGCGGGTTACGTCTCGACTGTTATCAAGAAAGAAAAACGATACAAATGGTGGAAACACTACTCTAAAGTTGCTACCTCGGTATCTTCTTGGAAAAGCTATATATCATCGGGCAGGAGGACACGTTCACTAAAGCGATGGCGGAGGAAACTAAAATAAAAATGCATATAGTAATTGCCTCAATAAATGAGCTAAAGAATATTGAAAGTTTTAAACAAACATTACTGAAACATGACGCGACGATAATTGTGATTGATGAGGGAGATCTGACCATCAGACGAAGAAACAACATGCTTTTAGATGGGCTTAAATATAGGTATTATGGACCTATTGAAAGAAAAGAGTGGTTCAGAGATAGATTTGGTGAAAATTTTCAAAGGTTTTTGGAGATTATTCCTGAAAGATGTCATGCTGAAACAAGTTTTGGCTTCTTAATAGCTTATGAAGAAGATGCGGATGTGGTTATCGAACTGGATGACGATGTGTTTGGTCAGAATAACGATTTCGTAGAGGGGCATTTGAGTAACTTGTATAATGATTCGGGAGTTACTGTTAATTCTCAGGGTAAATGGTATAACACTATTGAAAACTTGGGATTAACTATGGATTTTACATTTTTTCCAAGAGGGCATCCGTACTCTAGAGAAAACAGACGAAAGGAATACGCTTGGACACATGATGCGGGAAAATGTATTTTAAATATGGGTTTATGGACTGGAAACTTGGATTTAGATGCTTTAACGATACTTTATAATGGCGGAACTGATGGTCGACTTTTCATGGAAGCTAAATGTAATCGAAACAAGGTAATTGTCGAAAAAGGCACATATTTTGCGGTTTGTAGTATGAATACAGCATTTACAGCCAAGATTATTCCAGCTTTTTATCAACTTTACATGAATTTTATGGGTGTCGATAGATTTGATGACATATGGTCTGGAATATTTTTGAAGAAGGTTGCTGATTATCTTGGTGACAAAGTTTGCCTTGGTCAGCCTACCGTTTACCATAATAAACGTTCAAGAAATGCATTTTCAGACCTAAGAAAAGAATTAGAGGGTATGGTTATAAACGAAGTGCTATGGAGAACCGTGGATGAAGCAGAGATAAATGGGTCCAGTTATTGGGATTGCTATAATTCATTGATTATTAACGGATTAGAGAAAAAAATTAACAGATTCAACGAGCTGAACCATAGGAAATTCATTGAAAAGCAAATAGAAAAGATGAAACTTTGGCTTGAAATCGTTGATAAAGTCAATTAACGAAAAATTGTTTTTGCGATTTTCATTATGTTAGCGCCCGTGCGCTGCAAGCTTCTACAGAGTCTTAAAGGACCAAGCGCGCGCAGATCCCTAAGCCACCACGAACATCCACGATGCAAATCCAAAAAGCGTTTTCCATCCGTCTAGTTTAAGAAATCCAAAAGGTTGTAATTGTATGATGCTGAGAAAACATGTAGTGTTTGTCAAGAATTATTATCCGGTAGAGAGTGATCCCAGATTGCTTAAGTTGTTCAAAATGCTTGAAGGTACAGGTTGTTTTATAACATATATCGGCTGGAACATGGTTGCTCCTAAGTTTGTTCCAAAGGAGCAACAAATCAAATATAAGGATCGTCGCGATATAGTGCTACATGCTCATACACTAAATAATGTTAAGTCCTTGCTATTTCTACCAATCTGGTGGTTTTTCGTATTGCGGTCGCTGTTAAGGCTAGAATGGGATGCTACGCACGTTGTGAATTTTCCATCAGTTATTCCCGCGATAATTGCCTCCAAATTAAAGAGGGGGGCAGTGGTTTATGATGTAGAAGACACCTTTGGTGATCAAATGCGTGGAAGGCTGCCCTGCATTTTAAGGCTTCCTTTCATAATTGTGGAGCGTTTATTTATGAAGTTCGTCGATGCCGTAATTCTAGTTGATGAGTGTCAAGTTGAAGAATTTAGGGGGATTCCCAACTCAAATGTTGCTGTAATTTATGATTCTCCAGCGCCCTTATCATCTTCTTTTGTTAACGCTTCTGAAAAAGAAAAAGGAATCTTCACCATATTCTACGCTGGTGGTTTATATAAAGACAGGCGCCTGAATCTTCAAGCGATGATTGAGGCAGTCAGCGCAATACAGAATGTAAGGGTTATATTTGCGGGGGAGGGAGATTTAGTTAAGGAACTAATAACTGCTGAATTGAAAACCAATGGCAAGATCCAGTATATTGGGCACATTCCATATAACAAGGTTTTAGAAATGACCTATAAAAGCGATCTTCTCTTCTCACTACGAGACCCTTTCCCTTTAGTTCAAAGGTATATTTGTGGAAGCAAATTTCTCGAGGCAACGATGTGCGGTAAACCGATTTTGGTTAATAAGGGCACATCCACCGCAATTAAAGTAAAAGAGGCTGGATGTGGTTTAGTTGTTGATGCACACAATATCGAAGAATTGAGAGAGGCTATTTTGAAATTGATGCGCGACAAGAAACTCGCGACAACTCTATCAATAAATAGCAAAAAAGCTTACGATCAAAAGTATAGCTGGGAAATAATGAAACAAAAACTTTTAAGACTCTACTCTTCAATCTTGTGGTGATGTACAATTACGCAAAAATGTTTGGCAACAAAAATACTCCTAAAACTTTGGAAAGCTCGTAGTGGACTTGAATACGTTGCATTGTAACAAAGGCCAAGCGATTAATATAGAGCCTACAGTCGGAATTGTGGTTGTTACATTTAACAGAGTTACCGTTTTGACAGATTGTATACGTTCATTATCAAACATTAATTACAAAAACTATAAGATAATTGTAGTTGACAACGCTTCGGTCGATGGCACAGCAGAGATTATCAAAATACTTTTTCCTTCTGTTAGACTTATTAGAAATAAAGATAATTTAGGTTACACTGGAGGTAACAACAAAGGTATAAAATACGCTCTCGAGCAAAACTGTGATTATATCTTGGTTCTTAATGACGATGTCGTCGTTGATCCCGAATTTTTGAAGAGTCTTATTAATGTTGCTTGTATTGATCCTAGCATTGGGATTGTTGCCCCCAAAGTAGTCTTTTTTGAGAACCCGAATAAGCTTTACAAGGAGTACGGCAAATATAACTTTTATTTGGGGATTGGTTATCAGCAACTTTCCAGAATAAACATCCCTAAAAAAATCGATTTAATTCCTGGCGCAAGTTTTCTTATTAAGAGAGAGGTTATAGAGAAAATCGGTTTAATGGATGAAAGCTTTTTTCTCTATTTTGATGAAGGGGACTTATGCTTTCGAGCAAAAAAAGCTGGGTATAAAATTATGTATGATCCAACTGCAAAGGTATATCACAAAGTTTCGCAATCTTTTAGTGGATGGGCAAATCCAGTTGTTCTGTACTATTCTACAAGAAATGAGTTACTGTTGGCACTGAAACATCTTAATTTTCCGCTTTTCACACTATTATGGATCCCGCGGTTTGCCTTGAGAATACTTCGCTATCTGATAGTAGCAAGAGACTTGAAACTCGCCAAGTTCATAATTAGAGGATTTCTTGATTTTAATGAAGCCAAATTTGGCAGAGCTTCATTTGAAGTTTAAAATGAGAGGTCAAATAAAAAGAAATACTTATCATAAGGAGAAACTAGTGTGTGAATTTGGCGAATAGTTCATTTGTTAGCATTGTCCTGCCAACTTACAATAGAGCACGTTTACTCAGAAGGGCAGTTCAGAGTATACTGAATCAGACCTACCAAAATTTCGAGGTAATCGTTGTGGATGATTGTTCAAGTGATAACACAGAAAATGTTGTAAAAAGTTTCTGCGACGAAAGAATACGATATATTCGGCATGAAAGAAACAGGGGCGCAGCCTCAGCCCGTAATACGGGAATAAAGACTGCGAAAGGCGAATACGTTGCCTTTCAAGACAGTGATGATGAATGGTTGCCTGGAAAACTTGAAAAGCAAATGAAAGCGTTTGGCTCCGGGTCTTCAAATCTCGGTGTTGTCTATACTGGTTTTTGGCTGATCGATCAGAATAGAAAGACTCTTTGCCCACCTTCGTTTGTGAAACAAACTGATGGAGAAATACATGATGCTCTTCTTGAAATAAACTTCGTAAGCACTCCTACAGCTGTTGTAAGAAAGGAATGTTTTGAAAAAGCCGGTATGTTTGATGAAAACCTTCCTCGCTTGCAAGAGTGGGAATTATGGCTTAGGATTTCAAAACATTATTGTTTTAAACATATTAATGAGCCGTTAGTAAATGCTTATCGTCAACCAGACAGCATCTCTCGTAACATGAATGCTTGGATAATAGCACATAAATACATTCTGGGAAAGTATTTTGAAGAGATTTCAAAAAAGCCGAAGTTGCTAAGGTGGCATTATTTTGAGATAGGTACTCTTCATTGCCTTAACGGAGAAATCAAAGCAGGACGAAACTACTTTTTGAAAGCAGTTAGGATTAACCCCTTTGACGCTAAGCTATTACTGTCAACTCTAGTTTCCATTTTTGGCTTAGATGCCTACAATAAGATCGCCTCACTTTATTTAAGGGCTAAGGGACAAGAGTTGGGATGAATAAATTGTCTGTATGTGTTATTTAGGTGATCGAAACGAAGTTTAGAAACGTTTTTGAGCAACTCTTCGCATGCGTGACCGCAAGCATCCCCTCTTTGTGGTTTATGTATGCTTACTTGGATATCCCCACAAAATTCTTTTTGATCTGCGTATTTACTGCAATATTGTTTTTAATAATGCTCACTTATGTTTTCAACCAGAAAGTTTATGTGAACTTAAAATTTAATATGCTATCTTCAAGAATTCTCATTGTTTTGATCTACGTGTTCTGCTTGCTGGCAGTTTTATTGTTGCCTGGCGTGAATGAAAGTGTTTTCGTCAGCTTTGACTCTCTGGAAATGGTTAATTGGCTAAGAGCGTTAGCAGGATTATTGCTCCTTTTTCTGCCTGGATACGCCATCATATCGTTATTCAGGCATAGGCTTAACCCTATCTCATTACTTCCAATTTCTTTTCTTCTGACCATATTTATTGAGAGTACGGTCACGTTCATTGCAGTTATGTTCGCTCAACCAGTTTTAACATGGATGTTGATGGTGAACATCCTGGTAGTTTCTCTGAGCTTAATAGACATGCTACGTGGCAAAACCAATCGTTGCTCTCTTAAGTGCACGCAAAGCGTTAGCATCGTGTTGGACAATGAGAGTATTTTAATGCTCCTGTTATCTCTTTTCCAGCTTTCCATATTATTCTCGGTATTTTTCTTGAGCGGTTTAGCGGTTCCAAACGGTGACATGTGGGATCATGTACGTATGGCAACCCGAATCGAAAAGGGTGAACTACTCCGTTTTGGATATTTAACTTACCCTCCGTATTTTCCCATTCACTTGTTCTCAGCCAGTCAGCTTTCGGGAATACCGCCGATAAACATGTCTAACATGTTAGGATTGGCAAATGTACTTCTCGTTTTAGCTTTCTACAGCCTCGCGGTGACCTTAACAAAAAATAGGAATGTGGCGTTCTTGTCAACATTCCTTTTCACAATTTTTGGAAGTTTCACCTTTCTGGTTCAAGCTCATTTCGGCGAAATAGTTGCTGACACTCAAAGTCTCTCTGACAATTTCCTTCAGGTTGCTGGTAAAACTATGCAGATTAACTCGGTCTATCCGCTGGTCAACATTTATGCATATACTCCAGTAACATTACATTTTCTTTCCGTTCTGGTTTTAACAGGTCTTCTACTTCAGAGAGATAAAACCCGCATATTATATGTAATTGAAGCATTACTCATAGCAAACTTATTTTTGTTACACGTTGCAGAAACTGTATATGTGCTTATTTTTCTATTTGTAGCCTTTATGCTTAATCTTTCAAACATAAGGGATACTGCATCCTTAACCTTTGGGGTTGGATTTGGCGGGGCGCTCTTTTTAGTGTTGCCCTTTGTTAAATCCACGATAGTGCTCTATGTAGTTGTGGCCTTTGTGGCGCTGCTTACCTTTTCATTGATCATTGCAAAGTTAAAACTCCTTCAAAAGCTGCAACTGTTATTTAACAAATTCTTCAATATAGTATCAAAAAGTTCTGTCAAGTCTTTTCTAGCTTTTACCATATTATCTTTTTACGGGATCCTATTTTACATTTGGAAGACGGTATACATGGATCAGGGAAATACTTGGTATGGCGTATTATCGTACCTCGGAGTTGCACCCACATACTTTATGCCGGTCGTCTTCGGCATCCCGATGCTCCTTACCGTATTGTATTTCGCTAAATTTTTAACGTCAAAGAGTTTCCTTGATAAAGTTGAGAGGAATACTGTAATATTTCTTGTTCTTGTATTTCTTCTAGCCTTCCTGCTTGGCAAAGTCATAACGCTTTTAAATCTTTCAGGTTATATGATCTACAGAGAGCTAAGAATACTACAAGTCTTTGGCGGAATCTTGTTCGCCATAGTTTCAGGCTACGCATTGCACAGAATGTTCAGACATTGTACAAAATCTAAACCTATTCAGAAATATTTTATGGCAATAGGTATAGGGGTTTTAATCTTGCTAGGTTCAGGATCCACATTTCTTTCTGCTGTTTTCTGGACGAACAAAGGTATGAGAGCTTATCAGCTTAGCTCACATGAAGTTGAAGCGTTAGAGTTTCTGAAGAAGACAGTGAACGCTTCAGATGTAATTTTAGCCTACAGTGACGAGTCAAATGATAAGGTAGGATTGAGCGGGGGTACAACAATAATGAGGCACATTACTCCATTCCGTTCGTCCTCCCCAAGCGTGGCTAAATTCTTTCTTCAATATGTTAACTACATCTATTTAACAAAGCCTGAATACGCCACAATCCAGAACTCTGATACTTACATGAAATCACTGATAAGCACACTACCCGTAATTTTCAATAACTCTGAAGTGTTTATATTCCGCGTTCCGAATAACGTTCGTAGTTTCATTGGCAATTCCTCTGTACCCGCGATAATAACGGGTAATTTGAAGGAGCCACTTCAAAAGCTAGCGTTTCTCGACTTTTTAGGCATCTCTTATCATGTATATGATGAATGGGATCCGTCTACTCTTGCTAATAGTAACGTGGCAATTCTTCTGGATGATGTCGCGAACACCTCTCAGGTAAAGAGATACCTAGACTTTATGCAAAATGGAGGTCATTTAATTGTTATGGGAGGAAAGAAAGGATATTTTTCAGATTTTATGAATATCTATTCAAAAGTGCAGGTTGCTTCTGCTAATGGGTTACTATGTGACGGATACAATATCCATTTAGATTTTAACTTTAATGTTTCGGTAAAAGAAAGCTTCGACCAGAGCGTTCAAATGACTTCTTGGCTTACCTTTGAAGATCAAAAGGTAACGCCGTTAATATACGCCAAAAATGTTAGTGGCGGAAAGCTAACATATATGGACTTCGCATTTCCACCAGAAGCTATCACTAAACTAATTGATTTTTCAAAGATCCTGTTAAAAATGCTAGATCCATGGCTATTGAATTACACCGAGGAAGATGTGAGAATAAAAGATTTCCCCATAGAAATTTACGGCAATCAAAACTTAAATGGAAACATAAATATAGAGTCTAATGCCATATACTGCTTTACTCTCAATAATGCAAAATATAATGCGTTAGTTGAATTTAAGAATCAAACACGGCTACTCTCTAGTGTTACTAATTTAATAGTAAGCTCTGCAAACAACTTCACACTTTCAGTCAATGGAATGGTGACCATAAAACCACTCCATGATGGATACGTGGAAGCAACTATACCCCAAGATAGAGAAGTTACAATACTATTCTCCTCCCAAGAAAATAAGTCGTTAGCAAACGTTTTTGATGAAAGCGACTTGAAGTTGTACAATGTGACAACGATAACTATTAACACCAATACAACTCTTACCGTGATTACGAGAACACCAAACATCGTCGTCAACGGAACTATAAAATTTGATGGAGCATTCTTTGATATTCCATACGATAAAGTGGTAGGAACAGGGTCGGGAGAATTAACACTAGAAGGCAAAATACAATATAACATCCTATTTTCCGATAAGGGCTCTGGTAGAAGCTTCGGCGATAACATGATTCTTAGCGGGTCTTACAGGTATAACTACCCGACCATTCTGGAAATCGAGCTACCATCCAAGTTCCCCCTGAGCGAAAATAATCTTCTAATACTTCTAGCCACAATAGTCTTCTCAGCGTTTATCATATTATTGTTTGGTAGAAAAAAGTTTGCAGCGCAAAAAGCTAAATTAAAAAGTAAACGCTAACTGAAGGTCAAAGACGTTGAACTTGAGCCCGCAGCGCGCGCATTGGAAAGCATTTCTCCATTTGAAGAGTTACAATATATTTGAAAATTCATATCACAGAGTTATAGTGGCTATGAGGAATCGAATGAAAAATATTAGTGCGCACGTATTTAAATCATCTGTGTTCAATGGATGAAGAAAAAGTGAGCAAGACTTATCACAAGCCATGTTCTTGTTACAAAATGTCGCTTTCCAAATATGGAAATAGCATCCGCACTGACCATTCTTCTATTTAGGCTTTGGCTCCTCCTAAACAACTTGCTCGACAGGATACGAAAGGGATACCGGATGCTTCTAAAATATAGGAAATAATAAAAATTGGCGGAGCCATACTATAAAATTAAGGAACCACACGAATTTTTAAGTTATTATCTGAATGCCTATAAGAGTGAATACAGACAACAAAGAGCCTTAAAGATAATTCAGCTTTTTCCAAACCTTAATGGTAAAAAAGTTTTAGATTTAGGTTGTGGAGGTGGATTTTACTCTGGTGCTGCATGTAAAAAAAATTGTAACGATATAGTATGTCTAGATATTTCTTCTGTACGGGTGAAGGCAGCAATGTTAAACTTACGTAAAAATGGTCATTTGAAAATTGAAGGGATAGTCGCTGACGCAACAGCGCTTCCGTTTAGGGAAAACTGTTTCGACTTTATAATGTGCATAGATGTAATTGAGCACGTGAAAGAGGATTTCAAACTTTTATTTGAGGCTCGAAGAGTTTTAGGAAATCATGGAAATTTTGTTGTGGCTACGCAAAACTGCCGTTCGCTTAACTACATAATAGAGGTCCCACTACAACGGTACATCATTGGAAATCGCAGGTGGATGGGCTGGGATTCCACCCATCTAAGATTCTACACCCCAAAAAGTTTGGTCAGCCTATTGATGAATAGCGGTTTTAGCGTCATTAAGGTTGCTGGCACATATTTTGTACCTTATATGTTGGCAACTAGAATTGAGTTTATCTATTTGCTAATGAAGCTAATGAACAAGGTATGTGAGGAAGCAACCAATGCATGGTGGAAGATATTCGGCTGGGGAATCATCATATTAGCAGAGAAAGGCTCCTAATAGAATATCCTTTTATAGTGCACGAGAAAAAGAAGATACCAAAAATCCTACCAAAGCGGACACTTTCGATTGCTATATCATAATAAGAAAGAAGAAAAGAAAATAATTAAAAAATTAGGGGCGATGTGAGTATACTATGAAGGTTTGTGTACTGAGTCTCTGTGAAGTTGGTCTTCCAACGGCCAAATACATTTTGAGTAAGGGCTATGAAGTTTATGGCTACGACATATCCTCTACTGCTATCAAAAGAGCTGAAGGAGAGGGGGTGCTGGAAGCCACAGACATCTGGGATGAAGTGCCGTCGGTAGATGTCTACGTCGTATGTATTTCTACGTTACTGAAAGGCGATGTGCCAGATCTCTCGCCAGTTTTTGACGTCTGTGAAAAACTTCACAATAAACGCAGAAAAAATCGAAATGGGAAAGGAAACATTAAACTTGCCAACACAAATCGCCATGCCGAAACTAACCTTAAAAAACTCTACAATATCAATTTTAAGCCGATATGTGGGATTAAACGATGAAACTCCCTTCATTATAGAACAAAATTTTGGCAGCGGCGAACTATTCTACGCAAACATAAAACCCATCATTGAAGTATTGCGCAAAAATGAAGCATCCGCATATTATCCCTTACTTGGCAGTCTACTGGAAGATTTAAGTCTGCCAAAAATAAGTCCAAATTATGTCTTAAGCGCCGATGGATACGTGAAAGAAATACAATTAAAAAATGATGTAAACATTGAAACAGCATCTCTTATATTCCCACTAGAAACCACGCTTAAACAGCTCGAAATCAAAACAAGCGATGGAACTATTACCTTCTTCAATGTTACAAGCATTAAGATGGAGGATTATTCAAAATTGCTTGTCAAGACAGAAAACCTTACAATAAGCGATGGACAAGGATTTTATGCAACCCTAAAACTTAACAGCGCATTCGCAATCGAACCTCGCGAAGGCATTCTTAACCTTGAAATAGCCACAGATGAAGCAAAACATTACATAACCCATGTTGAACAAATTTCAATTGTACCTTACAGGGCTATTCAGCTGCTGACTCGAACACCAAAAGTAAGCGCCAACGAAGTCACTTTCATCGAATTCTATACGCTTGGCTCGTTAAATTGGCAGGCACGAACCTACGGCCAAAACCTAAACGTAAACGGAACAACAAGCTTTCAAATCACACTTTCAGACAGCTACACCATGCTAGAAAACGTTAAACTTGGCAAAACCCTCGAAAGAGAACCGCCCATAGTAATGTTTGACGAATTTTCAACCATACTAACAGCCATATTTTGGGCCCTTCTTCTGCTTCCGATATTCATTGGAATAATTCTCATTTTCACATCAAAGCAACAAATGAATCAACAGAACATTTGCGCGAGCATTGAAGTTTGAGCGTAAGTATTCATGGTTCACTTGACAAGATATTACACGTATAATAGAATAAGGGAATGCCTTGAAAAAATAAGCTCTTTCCACTTGATGGAGGTGGGGATATCGCTTTGCAATTCTGCTTTGTTTCATATGCGCGCGAAAGATTTCGATATATGGAAATCCCTAATAGCGATTAAGTATTCGACATTTGGTTGCCACTTACAACGAGAAGAAATATCCCATAGTCACATGGATTGTGGCTAGAAAATGAAAACGCAGGTTAAACCGAATCATTATTTCGAACCGTCATATGATTCGAAAGAACGATTCATTAGTTATTGGCATCAAATCAATGAACTAATTAAATTTAGGCAGCTATCAATTATCGAAATAGGGATCGGCAACGGTTTTGTTACCGACTACCTTAAAAAAAAGGGGATATAATATTACTACTTTAGACATTGACCCTAGATTAAATCCGGATGTAGCGGCATCAGTTACAGTCATTCCATTTGCTGACAATTCCTTTGATGTGGTGGCTTGTTATGAGGTGTTAGAGCATCTGCCTTATGAAAACTTCAAAAAAGCAATTCGCGAGATATTCCGCATATCCAATTCATATGCAATTTTATCTCTCCCAGATGCAAGTAGGGTTTACAGTCTATATGTGCAAGTACCAAAATCGGAGAATTTAAAAAACTCATCCCGCTGCCGACATTGAAAAAACCGAGTCACCATTTCAATGGTCAGCATTATTGGGAAATAGGAAAAGCTGAATACCCATTAAATAGGATTATTGATGACATCAATAATGCGGGATTCAAAATTTCAAAAACGTACAGAATTTTTGAGAATCCCTATCATAGATTTTTCATATTGGAAAAAATTAAGTAACAAACTACGCGCACTCGTTTTTCAATGATAGAAAGTTCAGTATAAGTAGAGACAAACTAGCTGAACATAATGCTGAGGCGAGAACCTTTTTCTGCACAATTCATATAATGCCCCTACTACAAAATGTTTCTAACGATGGTTTTGATGTTGCGACAAACTTTTCTCGTATGCAACTAACACTCTAAGTAGCGTAAAGCTAAAAGAGGAGAAACTCAGAGCAGTAGCCTATAATTTCAAACATCAAAGATAACATCATACTAGTTTCGGGCAAAAATTGGATGGTACATATTATGAGGGTGTGTGTTATAGGTCTCGGTCAAGTAGGTGTTCCTACAGCTAAATATATCCTAAGGAAAAACGTCGAAGTTTGGGGTTATGACATAAACTCCATCGCCATCGAGAGAGCAAAAGAAGAAGGAATTCTTAAAGCCACCTGCGACTGGCATGAAATACCTTCCGTAGACACATACATTATATGTGTATCTACGATGCTAAAAGGCAATATGCCTGATTTATCGCCTATTTTCAATATCTGCGAAAAGATAGCCCAGAAAATTCGCTCCTCATCCCTAGTTTCCATCGAAAGCACTTTAATACCAGGAGTATGTAGAAAAATCTACGAAAACATTTTTGAGAGAAACATAAATCTGGTTCATGTACCACACAGATACTGGGCAGAAGATCCAATAAAACATGGAGTAAAACAATTAAGGGTTATAGGTGCTATAAATGATGAAAGTCTTAACATGGGCTTAAAATTCTATAAGGGTGTTCTTAAGATCCCCTTACACGTAGTTTCATCAATCGAAACAGCCGAAATGGCTAAAATAGCCGAGAACGCCTATCGGTACGTACAGATAGCTTTCGCTGAGGAACTAAAAATGACATGCGCAGAAATCGGATTAAGTTTCAATGAGATACGAAATGCTTGCAACACGAAATGGAACATAGAAATACCTGAAGCACGAAACGGAATCAAAGGACATTGTCTACCAAAAGATATAAGATATCTCGCATCTCTGACTGCTTATAATACTCTACTGAAAAGTGCCATAATTGTCGATAAAAGATATAGAGAATGGCTATCACAAAAAACGCAGCAGTTGCGTGTTTGTTAAACATCGATGATTAGTGCGTTTATCACCCAGTTAGGGTCGGTTCCGCCATCATCATGGAATTTTAGGTTTAACTGACCGTCTTTTACAACCACCGTGAAATATTCTTCAACAAATAAGCCTGCTCGCACTGTGAGATCGTTAACCGCCAAGTTGTTCTCAGCGTAGACATCAATTCTGTCATGCATGTACCATTGATCACCAACTATGATGTGGACGCGATATTCTCCATTAGGCAAATCCACTTGAAAGGTCTTGTCAAAACTTGAGAACACAAAGTCTCGGCATAAATCGCTTGGCAAACCGCGGTCACGGCTGTACAGTGCATTGTTCTCAATCCACCCATAACCCTTGCTCTTTGAGTATGCTGTTGAAGGGTCTGCTCGTTTATATCCAAGTTCTATTGGAGAGTAAGGGGTGCCGAAGTCGAACCGAATGGCTTTAGAATCATACTCTTCTATTTGTATTCCATTAACAACCCAGTTAGGATCTGAACCTCCACCATCTTCAAAAATTATATCCAAGCATCCATCCGTTACCGTTACTTCTAGGGCTTCTATTTTGAATTCCGCTATGTTCGTTGAAACATTGGCTTTTAAGATTCCCTCCATATACACATACATGTTGTCATGCATGTAGTTCTCATCACCCATAATTACCAAAACTAGGTATTGTCCCTTAGCCAAATTAACCTTGAAAGAATGCTTGATTGAAGAGAAAACGAAATCTCTTCTCAAACTATCTGGTCCATCTCTATTTCGAGAAACCAGGCTGTTCGAATAATCCCAGCCATACCCTATTGTATTGGAAAAAACACTGCCAGAAGTTACCTGAACGTATCCAGGCTCAACAGGCGAGTCCACGGTGCCGAAGTCAAATTTTCTCTCCACATACGGCTCAACTATCAACGCGTTTATAACCCAGTTTGGGTCGGTTCCGCCAGAATCATAAATATTCAATTCTAAAGAACCGTCAGCAACTGAGACAACGAAGGACTTCTGCACAAACTTTCCAGCGTCCACTGTGACTTCAACCATAAACGCTCCTTCAGCGAAGAATTTGATGTTATCATGCCTATAATACTGATCTCCAACTAAAAGCATCACCACATACTTGCCATTTTGAACATCAACCCTGAATGTCCCATTACTTGAAGAAAACACAAAATCTCTACGTAAATCATCCGGCAATCCTCTGTCCCGAGACTGAAGGTTAGAAGTGCTGACCCAACCATAACCAATCGGCTGCGAATAAGCTGTGGAAGGAGTTATTCGAGTATAACCTTGCGCTACAGGAGAAGTCTCCGAACCGAAATCAAACTTCCTCATGGTGTACTCTTCGATGATTAAAGCGTTTATAACCCAGTTTGGATCAACGCCGCCAGCATCGCGAAGCAATAACTCTAACCGACCATCACTTACGGAAACAGCAAACGATCTCTGCACAAACTCTCCTACACCAGAAGAAATACTCGCTTTTAACTCGCCACCCGCGTATATTTCGATGCTGTCATGCGCGAACAGCTGATCACCTACTATTACGCTAACAATGTACAGGATCCTTCTCCATCCTGATCCCCGATTGGTGGAAACCACGGTTTTGCTGAAAGATCAACGTGTGAAGGAAGACTCTCATAAGTCACATTATCGACTATATATGCACTTTCAGCAATTTTCATCCACTCATCATTCGTAGGAGGTCGCAAACCTGTTCCATGACCATCAATAAGCTGGTTATAATTTCCTTCCTCAGCAGAAACTCCAACTCTGTTTTTAAATGTTTGTAACTCAATCTGAGTAATCTTGTGCTTCGCAATCACGATGCCCTCCTTATATCCATTTACCACATTGCCGTTATCACCAAAATACACATCAACATCATTTAGAGGAGAAGGCATATTCTTACTGTTATTTGTACCAGCAGACATTGTTGCAACATGCGCTTGTACGCCTAATGCTTCAACTCTACTAATCAAATTGCCTGCATTCCCACTTATAACCAAGAGTAAGACCAAAACAATGGGAAACCCATAAGCTTTGCGAAAAATGAGCTATCAAAGATGTGCTCATCTACTTAAACATAAGCCATTTAAGGCGTATGCTCCACCGCTATAAAACTCGCAATCAAATAACCAAATACACAGTACTTATAATGTTTCCATCACATACGACAAACTTCTCTTGCCACTATACATAGCCATAGGCGCAGCAGTCTATGTAGCCACGACAAGAGCGTTAAAAACGCTAAACAAAGAAGACGCTCAACTCGTAAAAGAAATATTCAGCGAAAAAACTGCAAAACTCAACGAAAATCCTATGTATATGAAAAGGTAGAAAACCATAATTAAGAACATCACTCATAATAGTGAATGGAACCAAAATATTTAGAATAAGATTGTTCCCAAATTTTTTAAAAAAAGCACTGTTAATTTTGGCGTGAGAAAAAGTTTAAGCATTAATGGAATATTAACTGAAGTTGTGTGGTTCCTCATGAAGGCTGTTATTCTCCATGGCGGTTTTGGAACTAAACTTAGACCATTAACGCACACAGGTCCAAAACAGTTAATTCCAGTTGCAAATAAACCCATTTCACAATACGTGTTAGAAGACCTTAGAAACTCTCGTATAAGTGAAATAGCCATGATCATTGGAGGCGTAAACAGCGAAAGGGTAAAAGAACACTACCAAGATGGCGCCAAGTTCGACGTAAAAATCCAATATATACAGCAGGATGAGCCAAAGGGAATAGCCCATGCAGTAAATCTCTGCAAGGAATACATAAAAGATAATCCTTTCATTGTCTACTTAGGCGACAACCTCCTAAAAGGCGGAATAAAAAATTACGCAGAAGCCTTCAAAAGGTTAAACTATGATGCAATGATCCTTCTATGTCAAGTAAAAAACCCGCAAAGATTCGGCGTTGCAAAATTTGACAAAAACGGAAAACTTGCGCAGCTGACTGAAAAACCCAAAGAGCCACCTAGCAACTATGCTTTAACAGGCATATACTTTTTCAAACCTGTAATCTTCGACATGATAAAACAGTTGAAACCTTCATGGCGTGGAGAACTAGAGATAACAGAAGCAATCCAGCTATTGCTAGAAAAAGGCTACAAAGTAGGTTACGAAATTGTTCAAGGTTGGTGGAAAGACACGGGAACGCCAGAAGATATTCTGGAAGCAAACCGCCTAGTCTTAGATGAAATGAAACCAGAGGCGAAAGGGAAAATCGAAAATGTAGCATCAATCCAAGGCAGAGTCTCCATCGGTGAAAAAACAACAATAAAAGAAAATGCTCTAATAAGAGGCCCAGCAATAATAGGCGAAAACACAACAATAGAGGGGGGAGTCTACATAGGCCCATACACAAGCATAGGGAACAACTGTACAATAAAAGGAGGCGAAATAGAAAACAGCATCATCATGGACAACTGCCTAATTGACATAAAAGAAAGAATAACAGACAGTCTTATTGCCGCCCACTCAAAAATAACATTAAACAACGTCACACCTCATGGAAAAAAATTCATAATAGGCGAAAGAACTTGCATAGAACTTTAAAAGGTGAAAGATAAATGTTAAAAGGAATAATTGTTAAACCGTTAAAGCGTTCCTTTGATGAAAGAGGCTCATTCACGGAACTTATGAGAGCAGATTGGAAAGAAATTTTGAGTGAAGACCAAATAGTTCAAGCGAACTTTTCCACAACTTTTCCAGCAGTTATACGAGCTTGGCATAGACACTTAAGGGGACAAATAGACTGCTTTCTAGTTCTGAAGGGTGTATTAAAGATTTGTGTCTACGATGATGAAAGTAAAGAATTAGACGAAATAATATCAACCGATCAAAATCTTCAAATCGTCAAGGTACCGGGACATTACTGGCATGGATTTAAGGTTATAAGCGACGAGACAGCATGGCTGGTTTACTTTACCACGAAACTATACAATTATAGCAGTCCAGATGAAGAACGTAGACCATGGAACGACGAAAAAATCATACCTAAATCAATAAACGGGAGAAAAGATGACCCAAGAGTTGATAAGCCGTGGAACTGGACACTGCCACCTCACAGGTGAACACTTCAGCAATGAAACTTCTAGTCACAGGCGGACTCGGCTTTATAGGAAGCAACTTCATAAAATATATGCTCACTAAATATGACAGCATCAAAGTAATAAATCTAGACAAACTTTCCATAGGTTCTAATCCTGCAAACCTAAGAGATGTGGAAAAAGATAAGAGATACCAATTCATTAAAGGAAGCATCACTAACAAAAAACTTGTCGAAAACTTGGTGAGCAAAGCAAATGCCATCGTTAACTTTGCGGCAGAAACCCACGTAGACCGAAGCATAGCAAACCCATGGCCATTCATTCGTAGCAACATAATAGGCGCCCTCACACTTTTTGAAGCAGCTAAAAAATATGGAAAAAGCATAGTACACATCTCTACCGATGAGGTTTATGGCGACATCACAGAAGGCTCATTCACTGAAGAGGACAAGCTTAAGCCCTCATCACCATACTCAGCAAGCAAAGCCGCAGCAGACATTTTCGCCCAAGCCCACCATAGAACATACAACCTAGACATAATCGTGATAAGATGCACAAACAATTACGGACCTCACCAGTTTCCAGAAAAACTCATTCCCAAAACAATCATAAGAGCCCTCCACGGTCTCCCCATTCCAATCTATGGAAAAGGCACAAACATAAGAGACTGGATATACGTCCAAGACTTCTGCGAAGCCATAGACATAGTGCTTAACAAAGGCAAAAGCGGAGAAGTATACAATGTCTCAGCAGGCAACGAACTTACAAACATAAACATCGTAAAAACAATACTGAAACTCATGGGCAAACCTGAGAACAACATAAACTTCGTCGAAGACAGACCTGGACACGACCTCAGATACAGCCTAGACTCGTCAAAAATCAGAAACGAACTCAAATGGAAACCTAAACACAACTTCAACGAAGCCATAAAAACAACAATCAGCTGGTATAAAAACAATGAAAGATGGTGGAAACCCTTAGCAACAGAACAGATTCTCCATCCAACTCCATGGAAACTAAAGTGATAACAAATTGAAACTCCTAATCACTGGCGCCAGCGGACTGCTAGGCCAGAAAGTAGCCCAGCTGGCACTACAAAAAGGTCATGAAGTTTACTCTATATATAAAGAGCACCCAACAAATTTTGGAACCCCAATCAAGCTAGATTTAACGAATCAAAACGAAATCTCGAAAATCATTACCAAACTAAAGCCTGAGGCTATAATCCACTCAGCAGCATACACTGACGTTGACGGCTGCGAGACTAATCGAGACCTTGCTTGGAAAATAAATGCAGAAACAACTAAACAAATAGCCATAGCATCCACTCGTATAAACTCACACCTAACCTACATTTCCACGGACTACGTCTTCGACGGTGACAAAGGATTCTACACAGAAGAAGATAAGACCAACCCAATAAGCTACTATGGCTATACAAAACTGAAAGGCGAAGAATACACTAAGGAACATGCTATAAAATGGTGCATCGCCAGACCCAGCGTCCTCTACGGATGGTTAGATCACAAACAAAACTTTGCTACTTGGCTGATAAACAGCCTAAATCAAAAGAAGGAAGTAAAAGTCCTCGAAGACCAGTACGTCTCGCCCACACTAAATACAAACTTGGCCCAAATGCTGCTGGAAATCGCAAAAAGAAAAATTCTTGGAATCCTGCATACAGCCGGAGGAACAAGGATCAGCAGACATGAATATGCACTGAGGCTTGCAGAAGTTTTCAACCTGAACAAAGATTTAATCAAGCCCGCAAAAATGGACGAAATGTCATGGAAAGCTAAAAGACCCAAAGACTCATCATTAAACGTAAACAAAGCAACGGCTCTATTGAAAAAAAAGCCCTTAGTACTTAATCAAGCTCTTGAATTAATGAAAAAAGAAAAACCACTCAACACCAAAGACTTAACAATGCGTCCGCTCGCATAAAATTTTTAACATCACATTAGGGCTTCCTTTTGACAAAAGCCTAGAAAAAACTCTATTGATGGGTACGTCTTGAGGCACTACTCGAGATTCCACACAATTAAAAATAGTGGGCTTTCTGCCACAGATCTTCGAAAGCCTAATTAAGTATCCAAAATGGGCTCAGTAAACATATTTGCGATTGCGAAGCTCCTTTCTTTATAGTAAACAAAAAAGCCTGACGGGGCGCGCGCGCTTGTTCTGTTAATAAAATGTAGCAAGCATTAGCGTTGCCCTTTAGCCATCAAATAATGTTTGCTTGAGTATTTGTTTTCTGTTGACTTATGCGATCAGTTTTGGGTGGGATTGGTCTATTCTCTCTGCTCTTTAGGTTCTTGTTCCAGCCTTAAGCCTAAGTGTCTCAATCTTTCGAAGTGTTCATCTTTTGTTTTTAATGCTATGTGGTGGGACATTGCTGTTGCGGCTATTAGCAGGTCAGCGTCTGGTACGAGTATGCCTTCCTCTTTGAGTTGGTGGTATAGGCTGCAGTAGGTTTCTATGACTTCGTTGTCTAGGTTTAGTAGGTTGAAGCTTTCTTCGAGTAACTCTTTGACTT
>Ga0207433_10000778_pt1 | contig 71590 bp, 59 predicted proteins | sample YelNatPaOPGAMG01_FD_187559 | JGI IMG/M metagenome (GOLD analysis project Ga0207433, IMG submission 187559) | Hot spring thermophilic microbial communities from Obsidian Pool, Yellowstone National Park, USA - OP-RAMG-01 (SPAdes) (version 3) | ecosystem: Environmental > Aquatic > Thermal springs...
TCGGCGAGAAGACGCACGATTCGGATCCTCGTCGGATCGGCAAGGGCCTGGAATATTTCGGATGGCTTGATGTTGATTGAATGCATAGTTGCATAGTATCGCAACTATGCAACAATTTCAAATGAAGCTAAAACGGGGTCAGGTCTAGCTCCATAGCATCCTGTATCCCCAGCATGCCGTGATGGATGTACCCTTCCGCAGCGTTTGCGGTTTCTTCGGTAGGCAAAAAATCCAGCGATGGCTCCGGGTGACACGTACCGCCTATTGACTCAAGGAAAGCCTCCGCCGCGTCCCTGAATGGCGCCAAAGCCAGCGATGCCTGTGCTTTGGTTTCGCCGTCACCTCGTCACCGGCGCGCCACACACCTCGCCCCGCCCCCTACCATCGCGGCATGTCCGCCACCGCCCTGCTCACCCTGTTGGCCGCCAGCGTGTTGCTGGTGCCGTTGTTCAAACGGCTGGGCCTGGGCTCGGTGCTCGGGTATCTGGTGGCAGGGGTTGCCGTGGGGCCGTTCGGTCTGGGGGTGGTGAGCCAGCCGGAATCGGTACTGCACACGGCCGAGCTGGGGGTGACGCTGCTGATGTTTCTCATCGGGCTGGAGTTGCAGCCCAGCCGCTTGTGGGCGCTGCGGCGGCAGGTGTTCGGGTTGGGCACGCTGCAGATGGCGGGGGTGGCGCTGCCGATAGCGGGCATTGCCGCGGTGCTGGGGCTGGGGTGGACGGGGGCGGCGCTGGTGGGCGTGGCGTTGGCGATGTCGTCCACCGCGTACATCCTGCCGCTGCTGGCCGAGCGCCGCGAGCTGACCACGCGCTTTGGCCGCGAGACCTTCGCCATCCTGCTGTTCCAGGACGTGAGCGTGATCCCGATTTTGGCGCTGCTCGCGCTCAGCGGCGCAGGCGGGCAGGCGCCGGGTTGGCCGGCGCTGGCGGCGCTGCTGCTGGTGGCGCTGGCCGGGCGGCCGGTGCTGGCGACCATGTTCCGCTACGTGGCGCGGTTTGGCGGCGGCAACCGCGAGCTGTTCGCCGCTGCGGCGCTGCTGGGCGCGGTGGGCATTGGCGTGGGGCTGAGCAGCGTCGGGCTGTCGGCTTCGCTCGGGGCGTTTCTCGCCGGGGTGCTGCTGGCCGATTCGGAATTCCGCCACGAGCTGGAGGCGGCGATCGAGCCGTTCGAGAGCCTGCTGCTCGGGCTGTTTTTCATCGCCGTGGGCATGGGCATCCAGGTGCCGCTGATGCTGGCCGCGCCGCTGCAGGTGCTGGGGCTGGGCGCGGGCATTCTGCTGCTCAAGGCGCTCACGCTTTACGCCGGGCGGCGGCTGATCGGCGGTGACGACGCGCTCAGCCGTCCGCTGGCGGTGGTGCTGGCCTGCGGCGGGGAGTTCGCCTTCGTGCTGTTTGCCAGCGCGCGCGGCGGCGGCCTGCTCGACGGTCATACTGCCGAGTTGTTGACCGTGGCGGTGGCGGTGTCGATGGCCTTGGCTCCTTTCCTGCTCATGGTCAACGACCGGCTGCTGCAGCCCTGGGCGCGCAAGCGGCAGGCGGCGCCGTTCAGCCGCATCGACGAGCCGGGGCAGCCAGTGGTCATTGCCGGGTACGGGCGGGTGGGCCAGGTGGTGGGCCGTCTGCTCAACGCGCAGGGCGTGCCGTTCACCGCGCTGGATGTCAGCGCCGAGCAGGTGGACTTCGTGCGCCAGTTCGGTAACAAGATCTACTACGGCGACGCCACCCGGCTGTCGCTGCTGCGCGCCGCGCACGTGCAGGACGCGCGGCTGTTCGTCCTCGCCGTGGACGACGTCGAGGCCAGCCTGAAAATCGCCGAGCTGTTGCGCACCCACTTTCCCAACGTGCCGCTGCTGGCGCGGGCGCGCAACCGCACCCACCTCATGCGGCTGCGCGAACTGGGGGTGAAGCAGGTGCTGCGCGAGACCTGGCTGTCCAGCGTGGAGATGGGCAAGCTGGCGCTGCAGGCCGTCAAACCCGAGGTCGACGCCGAGCGCGTGGTGGCGCTGTTCACCGCGCACGATCTGCGCACCCTCGACCGCCAGCAAGCCGTGTTCCACGACCAGGCGGCGCTCATCGCCCTGTCCAAAGACGCCCGCGCCGAGCTGGAGGACATCCTGCACGGCGACGCGCAGTTGCGCCTGGCGGATGTTGCGCAGGACGACGGCGCGGCGGCCAAGGCGGCGCCGCACACGGGGCCGTAAACGTCGTCGCGCAGGCGCAATCCCACTCGGGACGTGCTGCGTGGCGCCGTTTTCACCCCTCGGTTTGCAGGTCCGGGATGTGGTTGAAGGCGATGCGCATCGGCGCTTCGTGGCGGCCGGAGTGACCGCTGCCGCAATACACGGTGTGGCGGCCGAAGCGCACGTTGAGCGCGTCCACCGCGTTCCACAGCGCGGCCTGTTGCGCGTCGCTGCCGGGAGCATCGGCGGCAAACAGGCTGCCGTTGGTCTGCCCGGGCTGGCGTAGGTCATGGAGCAGCACGGCGACTTTCAGCGGCACCCAGCCGGGCGGCACCATGTCCGGCCACAGCGCCAGCAGGGTATGCAGCAGCGCGCGGGTATCGGCGGTGGCGGCAAAGCGCGCGCTGCGTTGCGCGCGCTGGCGTTGGTCGCCGCGACGGGTCAGGCGCAGCGCCACGGTCATCGCGCTGGCGAGCAGGTGTTCACGGCGCAACCGCATCGCCGCCTTTTGCGTCAGGCGGTCGAGCACCGCCAGCGCGCCTTCGGCGTTACGCATTTGCGGTGGCAGGACGTGCGAATGGCCGAGCGAGCGCCGGGGGGTCGCCGCCGACACGCCAGACGCCAGCCCGTGCAGCCGGTCGTAGAACGCCTCGCCGGCGATGCCGCCCCAGACCACGCGCAATTGCTCGCGCCGCGCCCGCCAAAGCTGCTCGACGCTGGAGATGCCGTGCGCCTGCAGCCGGGCGAGCATGCGCACGTTGATGCCGGTGAGGTCGGTGAGCTGCATGCGCAGCAGCGGGCCGGGCAGGTCGGTGGCGTCGAGCACCACGAGGCCGTCGGGCTTTTGCAGGTTCGACGCCTGCTTGGCCAGAAACACATTCGGGGCGATGCCGATGGACACGCGCAGGCACTCGCCCAGCGCCTCGCGCAGCGCGGCCTTCAGCCGCAGCGCCAGTTGCGTGGCGCGCTCGCGGCTGCCCCAGCCCATCGGCAGGCTGCAAGCCATTTCGTCGATCGACAGCACCTGCTCGACGGGGGCGATGGTGTCGATCACGGCCACGGCGCGGTGGTGGATCTGCACGTATTCGGCGTGTCGGGCGACGACGAACACGATGCCCGGGCAGAGTTTGCGCGCCTGCGCGACCTGCGTTCCGGTTTTCACGCCGAAGGCTTTGGCCTCGTAGCTGGCGGCGATGCAGCAGGTGGTGTCGGCCAGCATCGGTACCACGCCGACTGGCCGGCCGCGCAACTCCGGGCGGAGCTGCTGTTCCACCGAGGCGAAGTAGGAATTGAAGTCGATCAACAGGCTGCGCAGCGTCACGGTGCGGGAAGCGTGCCGGATGGGGCGGACACACGCTAAAGACTGTATGCATGAACAGTATTCCATCCGGCAGTGCGCAGGTCAAGAGCGGGGGCGGAATGCGTCGTCCAGGGGCAGACGCATTGCCCCCAGGCCAACGCCGAGGGCTTGGTTTTGACTTTCTGCGCGGAGTGCAATAAGATATATCGAAAATCGCTATATCGAAAATGAGGTGATGATGTCGATGTCCACATGCGGCGGCAAAGCGGGCTGCCAGGGTAGGGGGAGAGGGCGGCGGGCGCGTCTGCTGGAGCCGGGAATGCTGCGCTACGTCGTGCTCGACGCGATTGCGCAGCAGCCGCGCCATGGCTACGAGCTGATCAAGTTGCTGCACGAGCAAAGCGGCGGCTGGTACACGCCCAGCGCCGGGATGATCTACCCCATGCTCACGCTGCTCGAAGATCTCGGCTATGTCCAGGTGCAACTGCAGGGCACGAAAAAGCTGTACGCCGTCACGGCGGCCGGGCGGGAGTTTTTGCAGCACAACCAAGCGTTGGTGGCCGCGGTGCACCAACGCTTGGCCAACGGCGGCGGCGCCGAAGCCGAGCCGGTGCGCGAGCGCCTGCACGCCTTGCGCGATGCGGTGCGCAGCCGGGTGCGGCAACAGCCAGCCACACCGCAGGAGTTGGAACGCATCACCGCAGTACTCGATCGGGCGATTGCAGAGATCCAGGCGATCTGACGGTCGAGCTGGGTCATTCATCGTTGACACGAGGAGTTTTGCCATGAATCAAACCACACAACAGGTATCGTTTGGCGCACAAGGCAGGTGCTGCGGCAGCGGCATGGGGCGCGGCTGCGGCATGGGCGGAGGCGGGCGCGGCCGCCAGCGCGACGGTGCGCGGGCGGCGGCGGTCGGTGCCGAGCGCGAACTGTCGGATCGCAGCGCGCACCGCGCGCAGCACATTGCGCAACTGCGCAGTGCCATCGCCGCATCGCCACGCACGCCGCTCAGCCGCGCGGAGGAAGAGGATTTGCTGCTGATGCGCGAGGAAGAAAAAATCGCCCGCGACGTGTACCTGCGGCTGTACGAGCGCTGGGGCATCCGGCCGTTTGGCAACATCAGCGGCGCCGAGCAGGCGCACATGGACGCGATGCTCGCGCTGCTCGATCATTACGGCCTGCCCGACCCGGCGCGCAATCTGCCGGTGGGGCAGTTCCGCCGCACCGATTTGCAGGCGCTGTACGCGCGTCTGATCGAGCAGGGGATGCGCAGCGAGGCCGACGCGGTGCGCGTGGGGCTGCTGGTCGAGGAGCTCGACATCGCCGATTTGCAACAGGCCGCCGCGCGTACCGACAAAGCCGCGATCCGCGCGGTCTATGCCGAGCTCGAACGCGGTTCGCGCAACCATTTGCGCGCGTTTTACCGCTGGAAGCAGCATCGCGGCGCCGAGTACACGCCGCAGCATTTGCCCGCCGCGGAGTTCGAGCGCATCGCCTCGTCGCCGCACGAGAGCTGCGAGTGAAGCCGCCGTTGCCGCCACTCTGCCGTGGCGGCCGGTGCGGGCTGCGCGGCGGCTTGCGCCGATTGTGTCGTCTGCGCTGACGAATCACAACACAGCCCGGCGATGCCTGGCTTATGCTGTGCTGGCTGAAATCTCCTGAAAGAGCCAAGCACCATGACCTCGCATTTCGTCGTTCTTGGCGCCGGGTTTGCCGCGCTCACGGCGGCGCGCACGCTGCGCGACAAGGCGCCGCAGGCGCGCATCACCTTGGTGGCGCCGAAAGCCGAATTCGTTTATCTGCCCAGTCTGATCTGGGTGCCCACCGGCGTGCGCAAAAGCAGCGAGCTGACCATCGACCTGGCACCGTTTTTACGCAAAATGCGCATCGATTTCGTCGCCGCCGAAGTCACCGGGCTGCAAGACGGCGGCCGCACCGTGCTGACCACTGCCGGCCCGGTGGACAACGACGGCCTGATCATCGCCACCGGCGGGCGTTTCATCAAAAAGCTGCCAGGCATCGAGCAGGCCATCGCGCTGTGCGAAGGCATCGCCGCGGCGGAAAAAATCCGCGAACGGCTGCTGGCGATGGACAGCGGGCGCATCGCCTGCGGCTTCGGCGGCAACCCGCAGGAGCCGGTGGCGGTGCGCGGCGGGCCGATGTTCGAGCTGCTGTTCGGCATCGACACCTGGCTGCGGCGTCAGGGCAAGCGCGACCGGGTGGAGCTGGTGTTTTTCAATGCATCGGACAAACCGGGCCAGCGCCTGGGGGAAAAAGCCGTCACCGGGCTGCTGTCGCACATGGCCAGGCGGCGCATCGACACGCATCTGGGGCACAAGCCGTTGCGCTTCACCGCCGAAGGGGTGGAGACGGAGGGCGGTTTCGTGCGCGCCGATTTGATTTTGTTCATGCCCGGGCTGACCGGGCCGGGGTGGCTGCACAACACCGAGTTGCCGCGCTCGGCGGGGGGGTTCATCCAGGCCGATGCGCACTGCGCCGTGCCGGGGTTCGAGCGGGTATTCGTCGCCGGCGATGCGGGCAGTTTCCCCGGCCCCGACTGGCTGCCCAAACAGGCGCACATGGCCGATCTGCAGGCCAAGGCGGCAGCGGCCAACCTGCTGCTGGCGATGCAGGGCAAGCCTGCGGCGCACGTGCCCAAGGCCGAGCTGGTGTGCATCGTCGATACCGTCGACTCGGGAATCCTGGTGTTTCGTGACGAAAACAAAACCGTGGTGCTGCCGCCGTCACGCGCGTTCACCTGGGCCAAGCGCTGGTTCGAGGGCAAGTATCTGAAGGACTACCGCGCGGCGTGACCGCGGCGCCTTTGCCGGCCCGCGCGCCCGCCCGCTTGCGGCGCGTCGCGGGCGGGAGTCAGAGCGCGATTTCAGGCTTTCTGGTCGATCAGCACATTGCCCAGATCGTCTTTGAGCTGCACCTCGTCGACGCGCAGATGCAGGGTTTGCGTCTTGGCGTCGGCGCCGAGCACGGTGGCGAAAATGCGCATGTGAAAGTGCACGTAGTTGGCGATGGCATCGTTGATGGTTTTCATCGCTGCGGCATCGGTGCACTGCAGGTGGCGAAACGCCTCGGGGTGGTCGTAGGTATAGTGGTACGGCGAGTTGTCGAAGTAATACCCGGCGCCGTGGATGAACAGGCGGTTGTCGATCGGGTAGTACTTGCCGGCGGGCACGTAGCTGTCGAGCGCGATGTCGTCGACGTCGATCTGCAGCTTGGGATGCGCCTTGGCGAAGGCGATCATGGAGTCGATTTGCTGCTGTTCGCGCGCCGTGGCCTGCACCGGCTTGGGCGGGTCGATCATTTCGGTATTGGCCGTGAGGATGCCGCTGTAGTTCAGCGGTTGTCTGGAATACGCGTAAACATAGGTTTTGAGCAGCACGGCCGAGTCGAGTACCACCGTGCCGTCACGCACTTTGATGGCGTGCACGCCCAGACTTTGGTCGATGCGCACGCGCGACGGTGCGCCGGGCAGGTCGGTGTTCGAGGCGTTTTGCAGGTTGACGGTGGGCGCCGATGCGGCGGGCTCGGCAGCTTGTGCCACGGCGCTGCATAGCGTCGATGCGGCAAGCGCGCAAACCAGCGCGGCGCGCGCCGCGCGAGACTGACGCGCCGGAGGGAAAAGGGGGCGGTTGGCCATGGTCGATCGTTCCAAAAAAGGGTCTGCAGGCGATGCTCAGTGCTGGTCGACCGCCGCCGCAGCGGCGGGTTCGTGCTCGTCTTCCCAGCCGGTGATCATGGCTTTGATGTAGCCGGTGGGCGGGTGCGCCGTGGTCGCCAGGTAGACGTGCAGGATGAAGAACAACAGCATCATGTACGCGGCGGCGGTGTGGGTGAGCGCCACCCAGTCGAGCTGCAGGCCCAGCGGCGACAGCCGGATCCAGTCGTAGCTGTAGAACAGCAGCAGCAGCCCGCTGCCCCAGATCAGCGGGTTGATCATCAGCTTGAGCCACAGATACGCCAGCCGCTGCAGCGGGTTGTGCTTGCGGTTGGGCACTTTGTGGTACGGGTGGCTTTCGCCGATGAACATGCCGTAGGCGTAGTAGCGCGCCACCACCCATAGGCTATGCGGGCGCAGGTCGGGGATGTAGTTTTTCCACGCGCCAGTGGTGAAGTGCCAGAAGATGGCGAAGGCCCACAAGGTCATCAGCAGCCAGGCGGCGTATTCGTGGATCAGCAGCGCCTGCTCGAACTGGAAGCCGCCGAGGTAGCCGTGAATCTCAAAGCCGGTGAACAACATGGTGATGATGAGCGCAGCCTGGCTCCAATGCCAGAAGCGCTCGAAGCGGGTGAACATGTACACGCGTTGGGTTGACATGGCAGTGTCCTTTCAATGACGGCGGCGCAGCCACAGGCCGAAGCGGATCAGGCCGTGCAGGCTCACGCCGATGAGGGCGAGCGCGGCGGCGAGCAGGCCGATGCGTTCGAGCCACGGGTTGTGGTCTTTCGGCCGGCTGGGCATGTACACGCCGTCGATGTTTTGCAGCCGGCCGTCGCTGGTGTGGCACTGCATGCACGACAGCGCTTGCGTCTTGGGCGCGACCATGTGCTCGATCGGCCAGTACATCTCGGTTTTGACAAAGCCGTAATGGCCGGAATACGGCAGATGCGCGGCCTTCATCCCGGCGGCGATCGCCGTTTGCCAGTCGTAGCTCATGGTGTAGGAGTCTTTGTCGAAGCCGAAGGAATGGAACACCGCGAGAATGCCGGTCTGGGTGTCATACGGCTGGTTGTTGCGCATGATCTTGAACGGGAAGATCTTGGACTTGCCGTCGGTCGGGCTGCCCTCGATGGCGTTGAGCTGCACCACACCGTTCTTGTCCTTGAAGTTCTGCACCTTCTCGCCCACCGTCATCCAGCGCTCCACGCCGTTGAACCAGCGGTATTGCGGCACGACGTTCTCCTCCCACTTGAAGCTGCCCTTCACGCCCCAGTAGGTGTTCCAGCCATGGCTGTCGTTGATGACCAGCGGCGAGCCGTTGGGCGCGAGCTTGCCTGCGGTGGCGTAATTCCATGCCATCTTGGTCGGCAGACCGCCGCGGGCGTATTCCGGGATGTGGCAGGTTTCGCACGCGATGTCGCGGGTGTGCATGTTCAACGTCGCCGCCTGGATGCGTGCGTTGAGGTCGTTTCCCTTGTGCGGCGTGGCGCCGTGACACGACACGCAACTGGCGGCCTGGCCGTTGTGCGGGCTGCCGCGCATGAACTGCTTGTCGTCGGTCATCACGTCGGTGATGTAGCGCGAGCCGCTGACATTGTGGTTTTCCGTCTTGTGGCATTCCTGGCAGGAAAAATTCAGCCCCTTGGTCGCCATGTGCACGTCTTCGGCACGGGCGGGGTTGACCAGCGAGCTGTCCAGGTCGCCGTGCTTCACGCCGTCGCCACCGCCGCCGTAAAAGTGGCACTGGCCGCAGGTGTAACGCGTGGGGGAGCCGACGTGTTGCGCGATTTTTGCCAGATCCTCCGGTTCGACGTAGGGTTTGTCCGTGCCGTAGACCTCACCGCAACCGGGGCGCACGGCGATTTTTTCCATCGCCGGGTTGCCGCCGATGAACGGAATTTTGTGGTACGTCTTGGTCTGGTCGTGGCACACCAGACAGTCGACGTGATCCTGCGAGCGATGGTCGAACGGGATGAATTTGTCCGGGTCGGTGCTGCCGTAGCCGACGTGGCAGACGGTGCAGAACTGCTCGTTGCTGATCGGGCTGACGCAGAAATTGTTATAGACGTGGTTCTTGCCTACCAGCGTCTTGGTGGCCGGGTCGTACGCCTTCCACGTCCAGTGGATGGTGGACATCACCTGCTTGGCCGCGTCGGTGTGGCAGCTCAGACAGGCTTTGGTCACCTGCTCGGGCGAGGTGAACGGCCCTTTGAGCTGCGCAAACTGACTGTGATCCTGCGGCATTTCCTTGCCGACGCCACCTTGCTGCACCTGTGGAACGACATGCCAGGTCGCCTGCGACGGGTCGGTGGGGGCGGCCGTCACGCCGTTTTGCGCGACGAACGAGGCGGCGTCCTGTGCTTGCGCGACGTGCGTCAGCGCCAGCAGACTCACGGCAAGACACGCCGTCTGCGCCAGGCGCCACGCCGCCGCGGTGCGGCATTGTGCGGTGTACGAATTGGAGTTCATGACCCACGCTCTATTGTGTGTGTTGAGAATGGGCGACATGCTGCTCCTATGAGCAGGGTCAAAGCTTGACAGCGCGCAAGCCGGGTTTTTCCTCTGACTGGCGAATCTCTTGCATTTGATCTGGCAGCAGAAAAGATACAAAAAGTTACATAAAGACAAATATCAAAACACATCAACCGCCGCCTTGCGTGCCAGTCCCTGCAATGCGGGGGGCGGCCGGAGCATGGCGCCGCAGCAGCACCATGCTCAGCTAAGCTGCGTGGGCCTGAAGGAGACCGCAAATGGAATGGCTCGAACGCGCCCATGCCCTGATCGACCGGGCGGCCGACTTGCCGCCGCTCGGGGCATGGCGGCGCAGACGGGCTGAAGCCGCTTTTGCCAACAATACCGATGCCAACTTGTTCCGCGGCGTTTACCCGAGCTTTGACGCCGCGCAGGCCAGCGCCCCGCCCACTCGCCCGCTGGGCTACGACAATCCCGACGCCGCCGGAATGTATTTGGAGCGCATCAAGCGCATCTACCCGAGCGACTATCCGGTGATTTTCTGGCTGCAGAAATTGTTCGCCCAAGGGCAGAACACCGTGTTCGACCTGGGCGGCCACATCGGTATCGGCTATTACAGCTATCAGCGCTACCTCGACTACCCGCCGGGGCTGCGCTGGACGGTCAGCGACGTGCCTGCGGTGATGGCGCGCGGCCGCGACATCGCTCACGAGCGCGACCCTTCAGGCCGCTTGCACTTCGACGCTGACTTTCGCGCTGCCGGCCAAGCCCAGGTGCTGCTGGCGCTGGGTGTGCTGCAGTATCTGCCCGATACCCTGGCGCAGCGCCTGGCCGCGCTGCAAGCCGATGACCTGCCGCCACCGCGCCACCTCATCCTCAACCTCACCCCGCTGCACCTGCTGGACAACGGCAAGCAGGATTACTTCACCCTGCAAAGCATCGGCACCGCCTTCTGCCCGTACCGCATCGCCGCCTACGGCCCGTTTCTGGAGAGGTTCACCCGGCTGGGCTATCAGGTGGTCGATCGGTGGCAAAACCCGGAAAAACGCTGCCGCATCGCGTTTGAGCCGGGGTATTCGGTGCAGGGGTATCACGGGTTTTATTTGCGGCGGGAGTAAAGGCGCAAATCAGTACTGCCCCCAGGCGATCGGTTTGTTCATCACACTGCCGCTGATCGTCACCGGCCAGATGCCACCCGAACCGGCGCCGCCCGATCCCTGGCCGGAGGGCCCGGCACTGGCGGTGGTGTATGGATAGAACCCGACTCCGTTGCTGGTGACGAACAGGCTGGGCGACAGCGCAATGCCGACCCCCAGACCGATCTGCCCAGTGGAGACGACGTTGCCTTTATAGGTCACGCTGATTTTCGGCTTGGCTCCGCTGGCTAGATCGTAAAGGTCGTAATAGCCCTGGCCATAGCCACAATTGTTGCCACCGGGCGGCACATACACCGGCACGACCAGCAGGCCATTGGCCACCACCGGAGAGGCCGAAATCACCCCGCCGCTCTGCAGGGGCTGGACCACACTGGGATCTACTGCCTGCAGCGTGCCATTCTGATATTGGTAGCCGCTGCTGCCGTTGGCCGCCCAGACGATCTGCGACGTACCGCCCGACAGCGAGAACAGCGTGACGGTGGTGTTGGAGGCCGCCCAGGCATAGGGCAGCCCGCCGACCTCGGTGTAGCCCACATAGTTGAGTGCGGCGGACTGGCCCGACGGGGTGTAGGCGGTGCCGATCTGCAGCGCGCTGCTCACATCGCTCGGCGCCGAGCCGGAGAGGTTCAGGCTCCACACGCCGCCGTTGGCGTCGCCCATCCATAGCGTGCCCGATCCCGGGTCGTACGACATCGCGCTGTAGGCCGAGAACGGCAGCGCAGCCGACAGCGCGGTGCCATACGCCGGCTGCCCGGTAGCGACGTTGACCTCATACAGCGTGCTGCTGACCGCACCGGAACTGTTCTTGGCGTTGACCACGAACACCGCGTATTGCATGCCGTTGATGGTGATGATGAGCGGCGCCTGCAGCGCCACCGGCGCGGCGTTCGCAGGAGCGATATTGGTCGGTGTGGAAATCGCCCAGGTCACGGCCTGCGGGGTCGGCGCGGTGGTCGCCGTCGCGCTGGCGTTGCTGCTGAGTTGCAGCGCGTAGTGATACGCCCCGCCCTGCGCCGTGCCGACGACATAGCTGGCCCAGTTGGATGCGGATGGATTGCTATTGGTGTTGACGGCGTCGGTGAGGCTGAAACCGCCGTCGAACAGATTTTTCTGCGTGATCACCGATGCGCCCGAAGGCGCGTTGGGCCCCGGGTCGTTGGTCTTGAGCACCGCGAGGAAAGGCCGCGGCATCCAGCCCCACACCAGATTGCCGGTCTGGCTGTCCACGGCGTAAAGGAAGCCGTCGTTGCTGGTGAGCAGCACCAGATTTTCCCGGCCCTGGTTGTTCGCCGCGAACTGCACGTATCCACCCAGGCTGGTGTACGCCGCGGTTCCGGGCGCGGCAAGATAAGAAGTCTGATCGTTCGGGCTCAGGTTACCCAGCATCCAGTTGAGCTGACGGCCCATCAGGTAGCTGCACCCGCTCACCCCGGAAGGAAAGCCGAGCGAGCCGTATTGCGAGGCCGCGCTGTCGCCCGCGGTGTTGAACGACGGATCGAGGGTATAGGCGACGATGGTCGCGATATTGGGTACGCAGGTCGTCGGACTGCTCAGCGCGAATGCGCTCGGGTCGTAATACGGCGAAGTGCTCGTTCCCATTGCCGCGAAATTGCGCACCGGCCCCGACCCCGGGGGGGCGGACGAGGAGGTGGGCGCCGCGGTCGAGTACAGGCGGGCCTGGCGCTCGCTCACCGGCATCAAGGTGGGACTGCCCGCGTCCCACTGCGCCGGGCCGTTGGCCGTGCCGATCGGCGCGGTGACGGTCGATTGCGCGGTGGTCACCGTCTTGTAGGCCTGCAGGTGCCCGGCGATCGCGCCCGGCTGGTTGTTGCTGGTCGCGGTGTAGACCAGCGAACCGCCATTGACGCTGGCCGGAGCGACCGGCGCCGACACCGCGATGTTCTGGAAAATCTGCGCGGCAATGCTGGCGATCGCGTTGTTGAAGGTCTGGATGTCGTTGGCCGGGTATTGCTGGCCGGTGCCGCCGGCGATCGCCATCGCGTTCAGCGCGTAGTACGCCGCGGGATTTTTGCTCGGATCGACACCGGCGCCAAGACCGATCACGTAGGTCTTGATACCCGCGGCATTCAGCTTCTGGATCGCGTTGATGGTGTCGATCAGCGCCTGGTCGTTGGTTTTGCTCGCATCGAGCGCCCCCTGCACCTGGCCGCTGGGAATGTTGCCGCTGTCGTCGTTGATGCCATACGCGCTTTGCCCAGCCACGCCGTAGAACGCCGCGTTGACCCCGTAGCCCTGACCCGAGGCGCTGCCCAGAGGCGGCCAGTTGTTGCCGCTCAAATCCATCGTCGGCAGGCCGTCGGTCACCAGTATCACATACTGTCCGGCGCAGGACGGATTGCTCAGATTTTGCAAAATCTTGCCAGCCCCCTGAACCAACCCGGCTGTCGGTGACTGGTAGGCCAACGCCTTGATCTCGCCGCTCGATGCGTTGTTCGTCTCCGGGTTCAGCGCTGCCTGGAATGGCGTCAGCGCCGAGTTGACCGATGCGGTGGAGGGGTTGTTGCCCAGATTGGTCACGGCTACCGTGGTCTTGGCGGTCGTTGCGCTGAGACTTTGCACGTAGTAGCCAAAGCCGCGCTGCGCGTACATCACTTGCGGCGAGTAGGGCACATAGCCGGCGTTGGTCGGGCTGGTGCCAAAGCTGCCGATGTTGGGACGTGTACTGTGGTACGACACATAAATCGATCCCGATTCGTAGTTATTGAGCGAGAAATTGGGCGGATACGGCGACGCCGGGTTTGGCCCGTTATAGGACACGAATATCCCCGGCAAGCTATTGGCATATAGCACGTCGTTGACGTCCGGGTCGTCGCTGGATTTGGCGATCTGCATGTACCGGTTGCTCGCCAGCGTGGTTGCGCCGTAGAGGTTGGCAATGGATGAGCAGTAACCCGAGACGGTGCTCGATGCGCTCGGATAGTTGTAGCAAGGGTTGTTCACCCAGCGCGTCGGTATCGGGCTGGCGCTCGGATTGGCGGCAACGAAGGCCTGGTATTGCGAGTAGCTGGTGAACCCGTTGGATGGCAGGCTGTTGGCAAAGGTGAACCCGCCGGGCGGCGACATGTAATACACCCAAGTGGTGTACAGACTGGTTCCGGTCGTGCTGTAGGTCGCCAGTCCGAAGTCGATGCTGGGCAGATACTGCTGCAACACGGCCTGAATGCCGGCTTTGGCGACGTTCAGACGACTTGCGCCGTTGTCCACTAGGGTGCCTGAACCGTTGGCGACGGTGTACGGCGCCGACGCCGTCTGGCTCGGCGTCATCGGCGGCGTGAATCCGGCCGGTACGCTGTAGTTCACCGGCGAACTGGAGTTGTTCAGGCTGCTGAGCGAGCTGCCGAGCGAACCCGATCCGGTCATGATGGCGCCGCTCAGGTCGCCGTCCATCGACTGCGAGTTGCCGATGGCAATGACCACCTGCGGGCGCGGCTGCGTCAGCCCGATGCTGGTGGCCAGCCCGGCCTGCGCCGGAAAGTCCGCCAGCGGCAGGAGCACCAGCGCGACGCTGGTCAGCGCCGCCACCGCGCGGCGGGTGGAACGACCGAATTTGAGGGCATTCATAGCGTGCACAGTTTGATCACGGACTGGGTATTGGTCGCCGTCGTGCCGTTGGGCTCGACGATGTGCAGGTAAATCGCGTAATAGCTCGCGGTGTAGCCGGTGGTGCCGCAGGCATAGGCATTGGTCGGGAGATTGGTCGGCCATACGCTGACCAACACCTGGTAAGGTTGCCCGCCGGGCCCGAGTATCGCCGCAAGCGCGGGGCTCGCCGCAAGCGCGGGGCTCGCCGGGGGCGCGGGGTTGAGCACCGACACCACGCTGCTGAGCGGTGCACATTGGTTGTTGCTCTGGCAACTGGCCCAGAAACCGGGGTAGGCGCCCGCCGTTCCCGGCGGACTGGCATAGAAAGGAGCCGAAGCCGGCATCACGCCCGCCGGCGGGGTGAAAAACCAGGGCTGGCCGTGGGCGGCGACGTCGAGCACTTGATTGCCGCCCTTCTGGACGGTGGCGATCAACGCCTGCTGCACCTGGCGCAACGCCAGGTCGCCGACCTGCACGTCCTTTTGCCGCTGCGCGGTGTTGCCGGTCATGACGTTTTGCAGCAGATCACCGCGCAAGGTGAACAGAACGCCAAACAGCAGCACCACCAGAGCGATGAGGGTCAGCAGCAGGACGTAGCCATTCTCAGCGCGACGCGAGACGGAGGGAATCAGTGCGGCCATATCTGGTTGCGAACGGCGAATTCGGATTCGATGACGGAAAAATGATCATGGCTGTAGTCCGGCAGTCCGCCCGTGCCATTTGGCACCACATACGGCGAGAACTGCCCTGGCCCCTGGCTCGGACTGGGCGGAGCGATGCTGGCCGGGGCGGTGTAGTTCGCGTCGTTTTGGAGTGATTTGGTCACCAGGGCGAACAACACGCTGCGTACATCGGCGGTGTAGTTGCCGCTGACGACGGCAGGCCAGGTGAGGTAATTCGTCACTCCGCCCGAGTTGGTTTCATCCACACCGAACAAAGCTTGCAGACTGACGACACCCGCTGCGACGGGTACCGGTGGGCTGAGCAGTGTGTCGGTCTGGGCGTTGAGGACTGCGCGCACCAACACCGGATATGAGCCGCCCGCGGCATTGGCGTATTGGCCGATGTAATAAACCACGGTCTGCACATTGCTGTTGGTCTGCGGCCCCAGGTCGGTCAGGCGCGACTGGACGAAATTCGCGTTGGTCAACGAACCGCCACTGGGCAGCACTCCTGCGTTGGCCAACTGGCCGTTGAAGGCGGCGTAGCCGGTGCTGGGGAAGAGGGGCGTACTCTTGCTGTCGATATAGGTGGATGCGGGTGCGGTGCTTGGCCCGATATGTGTGATCGGAACGCGGAAGCACACGAGTTGGCCGTTCAGTGGCATGCGGAGCAAGGCGGCGTCACCGACTGCGAGCCCTGCAGTGGAACCAAGGGGGAGTTCACTGCTGTGGAGCGCACCCTGGCCGTTGGCCGCCTGTGTAGTGGAGTTTTGCACGACGTAAGCCGCGGGGTTGCCGTTTCCGGGGGCTTGCAGCGCTGCGGTCGCCGAGGTGAAAAACAACATGTCGGTGAACTGCTGCTGGGTACCGTAGGCGGCTGGGTTCGGCGTGCCACTGGGGTAGTTGGTGCTGCCCAGTGTGGTGCTGGTTGGCAGAGCAAGCGGCTGTGAAGCGGCAGAAACCGGATATTGCGCAAATGGTTGGCCGGCAACGGTGCTGTCGTAGGCCAGCAAAATGCTGCACCGCGGCCCCACACCGCCCAGCATGAACCCGGCGTTGGACAGATCGCGGCTGATCAAGTCGAGCGCTGCGCGGGTTTGGGTGTCGCGCTGCATCACGTCGCTCATCTGCACGTTTTGCTTGGTCAGGGACGACTGCAGGACGAGCACGGCGATGGCAAAGAGCATGCTGATGACCAAAGCCACCATCAATTCGATGAGGCTCAAGCCGCGCTGATGGCGGGTGGTGAAATGGCTGGGGCGTGCGTTCAGCATGTCAGAACCCCACTTGATATTGGAAGGTCTGGCTGCGAGCGCCGCCGCCGCCCTTGCCTGCGGCCCAGGCGATGGTGAGCTTCACGCCACACAGCGGGGCGGCGGGGTTGCTCACGTCGCAGGGGTTGCCGTCGGCGCCTGGGCCGGTGGTGATGGTCACTTGGGCGCCCGGCAGCATCATCGACGGAGTGTTGAAGACGTTGGCCAGCCAGGGCTGCAGCGCGGCTGGGGCGCTGCTCGATGCGCTGGAATAGGTTTGCGTCACACCCGCGCCGATCTGTGACACCACTTGCGGGCTGGCCTGCAGAATGGCCCAGAACTGGTTGCCCAGCGCTGCCGTGTCCAGGGTCTCCTGGTTGGCGGTCTGCGCCGGGACGGCCAGGCCATAGAGCGAGGCGATGGACAGCATGCCCAGGCCGAAAATGACAATGGCCACGAGGACGCTGATCAGTGACATCCCATGCTGACTGAGGGCTGCAGCACGCGGCGCGCAAGTTGAACTCAGGGACTGCGGGGTCATGATGCAGTGTTGGCATTGAGAATGACGCTGCCTGAGGCCAAGACCTGCAGCGTCCAGGTTTGGCCCTGCTTGGCAGTCACGGTGATGGTCGGCGCGGTGTTGATGAAACCTTGGTGGTCAAATGTCAGAGTCTGCGCATTGCCGCCGGTGATGGTGCAGGTCACATTGGGATAGTTGGCATTGAGCTGCGCCAGTGTCATCGAGTGCTCGGCGCTGACGGTGCCGCCCACGCTGGTGCTCCAAGTGCAGGCCGTGGGTCCCAAGGTGATGACCACAGGCAGTTGTGTGGTGACCGCCTGATTGCGCGCCCAGGCCACGTCCTGTGGGAATTTGTTGACCAGCACCGAGGTCTTGCCGGAATCGACCATGTCGATCAGGTTGGGCACGACCATGAGGCCCAGAATGGCGGCGATGGCGATGGTCACCATCATTTCGACGAGAGTGAAGCCGCGAAGGCGGCGGCTTGCGGCGCGCATGTCAGCAGTCCCCGGACTGGTCACGCGCCCAGCAGGTGTTGGGGCTGGGCGTGGTCCAGCCCGATGGCGCGTTCGAGGTGGTTTTCGCCCCGTCCTGGTCGATGGTGTAGGACGGGCCGACAAAGCCGTTGGCCGGGGTGGCGGTGAACAAGAAAGTGGTGGCGCTGACGTTGGAGCAGCTAAAGCCATAGTCTTTTGCGCTGGGCACGGCGACCGGGCAAGTGGTGGCGCCTCCTCCGGAGGCCAGATAGGTGCGGTTGTCCTGGTAATACTGTTGGGCTGCGACGCTCATGGCCGACAGACCGGAAAAGGCCTCGGTCAGTTTGCTGCGTGCCACATATTGGTTGTAGGCGGGAATGGCGACCGCTGCCAGAATGGCGACGACGGCCACGACGATCATGAGTTCAATCAGCGTGAAGCCTCGGTTGCGTTGCATGGATCGGCTCTCCTTGCGCCGGATTATGGAAATGCGCTGGCGCAGGAAAATCGGCGAGCCGACGAACGGCGCTTTGCAGCAGACGAGCGGCAAGATTTTTCAATTGCTTACGCAAGACGCACGGTGTTGCAATCGAGGGCCATGCGGCAGCGCATTGACTGAGATGCGCGGCGGTGTATGCCCTTGAAAGCCCATCGCGCGTCCCTATAATCAGCACTCGTTGAGGGCGAGTGCTAATACATCGTGTCTAACGAATGTGTTGGCTCGCTTCTCAAGCGCAGTTCTGCGAGTGCGGGGGCTTTTGCTCCGCGTCTCGTGTCCACTGGCGCCCCTGGCGCCCGGTAGTCCACAAACTTCAGGAGATTTGCATGAAATTGCGTCCTCTGCATGACCGTGTCGTGGTCAAGCGTGTCGAACAGGAAACCACCACCGCTTCGGGCATCGTCATTCCGGGTACCGCGGCGGAGAAGCCCGATCAGGGCGAAGTGTTGGCCGTCGGGCCGGGCAAGCATGACGAACAAGGCCGGCTGGTGCCCATGGCGGTCAAGGTGGGCGATCGCGTGTTGTTCGGCAAGTACGCCGGCCAGACCGTCAAGGTCGATGGCGACGAGCTGATGGTGATGCGCGAAGACGACCTGATGGCCGTCATCGAGAAGTAATTTCGCTGGTTCGGCCAGCCGGTGCCGCCCTTGCGACGATGCACTGAGCCGCTGCGCCGCGCCTCACAACGAGTCATTTACGGAGAATTTCAATGGCTGCAAAAGATGTCATCTTTGGCGCGGATGCCCGCGCCCGTATGGTCGAAGGCGTGAACATCCTCGCCAACGCCGTCAAAACCACCCTGGGCCCCAAAGGCCGCAATGTGGTGCTCGAGCGCTCTTTCGGCGCCCCCACCGTGACCAAGGACGGTGTGTCCGTGGCCAAGGAAATCGAGCTCAAGGACAAGCTGCAGAACATGGGCGCGCAGATGGTCAAGGAAGTCGCGTCCAAGACCAGCGACAACGCCGGCGACGGCACCACGACGGCCACGGTGTTGGCGCAGTCGATCGTGCGCGAGGGCATGAAGTACGTCACCGCCGGGATGAACCCGATGGACCTCAAACGCGGCATCGACAAGGCCGTGGCCGCGCTGGTCGAAGAGCTGAAAAAGGCTTCCAAACCCTGCTCCAGCTCGAAGGAAATCGCGCAGGTCGGTGCGATTTCGGCCAATAGCGATGCCTCGATCGGCAAGATCATCGCCGACGCCATGGACAAAGTGGGCAAGGAAGGCGTGATCACCGTCGAAGACGGCAAGAGCCTGGAAAACGAGCTCGACGTGGTCGAGGGCATGCAGTTCGACCGCGGCTACCTGTCGCCGTACTTCATCAACAACCAGGACAAGCAAGTCGCCGTGCTGGAGAACCCGTACGTGCTGCTGCACGACAAAAAAATCTCCAACATCCGCGACCTGCTGCCCGCGCTGGAGCAAGTGGCCAAGGCCAGCCGTCCGCTGCTGATCATTGCCGAAGACGTCGAAGGCGAGGCGCTGGCTACGCTGGTGGTCAACAGCATCCGCGGCATTCTCAAGACCGTGGCCGTGAAGGCGCCGGGCTTCGGCGATCGGCGCAAGGCCATGCTCGAAGACATCGCCATCCTGACCGGCGGCAAGGTCATCGCCGAGGAAGTGGGGCTGACGCTGGAGAAGGTCACGCTGGCCGATCTGGGGCAAGCCAAGCGCATCGAAGTCGCCAAGGAAAACACCACCATCATCGATGGTGCCGGCAACGCCGCCGACATCGAGGCCCGTGTCAAGCAAATCCGCGTGCAGATCGAGGAGGCCACCTCCGACTACGACCGTGAAAAACTGCAAGAGCGCGTGGCCAAGCTGGCCGGCGGTGTGGCGGTGATCAAGGTCGGCGCGGCCACCGAAGTCGAAATGAAAGAGAAGAAAGCCCGCGTCGAAGACGCCCTGCACGCCACCCGCGCCGCGGTGGAAGAGGGGATCGTCGCCGGCGGCGGCGTGGCGCTGCTGCGCGCACGTCAGGCCGTGGGCGAGATCAAGGGCGAGAACCACGACCAGGACGCCGGTATCAAGATCGTGCTGCGCGCCATCGAGCAGCCGCTGCGTGAAATCGTCGCCAACGCCGGCGGCGAGCCCAGCGTGGTGATCAACAAGGTGCTCGAAGGCAAAGGCAACTTCGGCTTCAACGCCGCCAACGACACCTACGGCGACATGCTCGAAATGGGCATTCTCGACCCGACCAAGGTCACCCGCACCGCGCTGCAAAACGCCGCTTCGGTCGCCGGGCTGATGCTCACCACCGAGTGCATGGTCGCCGAGGCGCCGAAGGAAGAAACCCCGGCGCCGGCCGCCGGCGGCGGCATGGGCGGCATGGGCATGGACATGTAAGTCCGTCGCCGCTGCCAAATCCCCATCCCGCCGCGCGCTGCGGCGGGGGTATCGCTGGCCGAACCCGCCATCCGCTTTTGGATGGCGGGTTTTTTTATTTCAGCGCAACACGGCCGCTGATCGAATTTCAAAAAATCCTCGGTAAGATGCGAGGAAACAGCCGAAAGGGTGGAAGATGTCCCGTTATTGCACGCGATGTGGCGCACAAAACAGCGATGCCGCGCGGTTTTGCACGGCCTGCGGTGCGCCCATGCCGTCGAGCAGCGCTGCCGGGCGGCAAGCGGCGGGCGCTGCTGACGAGGCGCAGGCCACACCGCTGGCGCCGAACGTCCCCGCAGACGCGGCGCAGCCGCTGGCCGCTGCGGCCAACGTCGAGCACCAGCCGCAGGGCGCCGCCGCGCCGCAGTCCGAGGCGGTCGCCCACGCTGCCGAAGGCGGGCAGGCGTTTGCCGCGCAGCAGGCCGACGACACAGCACGGCAGCAACGGATGCTGCGGGAAAGGCAGCATCTGGCCGAACTCGCCGCGCGGCTGGAGCAGGAAAACCGTGCGGTGGCTCCGCCTGCAGCGGCCCAGGCCCAGCCGGCCGAAGCGCCGCAACAGTCCGCTGGCGCCGCGGCGCCGACAGTGGTCAAAGGCAGCCAGGCCTTTGTGCTCGGCGGCATCGCCACTGGGGTGATTGCGCTGTTGCTCATCGGCGGCGGCGGGTTGTGGTGGTCGCTGCGCCACCCCGCGCCGGGTCGGGCCGCAGCGGTGGCAGGCGCATCGGCGCCGCCGTCTGCATCGTCGCCGGTTGCGGTGGCGTCCGCCCCTGTCGGCAAGACCGCCGTCGCGGCGTCTGCCGGCGTCGCGGCCAAGCCGGCAGCCGGGCAGTCGGCGGCTCCTGCAGCGGCACCGGTCAGCCCACCCGCAGCGCAGGCTGCGGCGGCGCCAGCCCGGCCGGAGCAGCCGCAGGAGGTCACGCGGCATGCGTCATCGCCCGCAGCCAAGCCGCGGGGAACGTCCCACCCGGCGGCGCCGGTGCAACGCCAGGCGCAGACCTTGACCCCGACGCCGCAGCCGCCTGCCGCACCGGCCCCGGTCGAGCCGGCGGCACAGGCCGTTGCACCGGCCGAACCCAAGCCGCCGGGACGGGTGGAGGCGTTGCGCCAGGCGCTGGCGGCGTGCGGGCACAAAGGCAATTTTTTCACCCAGCAGCTTTGCATCCAGGAAGCGCGCTGGACCTATTGCGGCGCGCCGCTGTCGCCTGACCCGCTGTGGGGCAAGGTAGCCGAATGCCCGAGCGCGGCGCAGCAAAACAGTCCTTGAGCCTGCGCGGCAGAGCGCTGGCTGCCGCGGCTACCCAAAACGATTGCTTCAACCATCCAGGGAGGAACGATGACGGTCAAAACCATGAATAACCTCGGCGTGCTGCTGCGTAGCTACGAGGCGTTGCACAACTGGCGCGCGCTGGCGATGCTGGCGGGCAGCTTTGTTCTCGGTGGGCTGGTGATGAGCGGCGGCATGGTCGCCGGGGCGGGCGCGGATAGCAAGGCGGTGGCCATGCTCGTCGGGCTGATCGGCGTGCTCATCATCGTCGTCGGCGCCAACGCCAGCGGGCTGATGCTGGTCGATCAGGCCTACGATCAGCCGGTGCGCGGCTTTGGCACGGCGTTTCTGGGCGGGGTGCAGGTGGCGCTGTTCGTCATCGGTCTCATGCTCCTGCTCGCGCTGGGCTTCGGTGCTGTGATGGCCGTGGTGTTCGTGCTGTCGCTGCTCGGCCGTATTCCGGGAATCGGCGGGATTTTCGGCTTTTTGCTCGGCGGGCCGCTGGTGGTGGTGGTGGCGCTGGCGTGTGCCGTGCTGTTGCTTTCCGGCCCGTTGATGGTCGCGGCGGTGTGGCACGGAGAGGGTTTCGTCGCCAGCCTGGCGCGCGCCATCGGCATCGTGCTGCGGCGGCCGCTGGAAGTGTTCATGCATTTCCTGGTGCTGGGCCTGCTGGTGTTGCCGGCAGTGGGCTTTATTTTCGGCATGGTCGCCACCGGCAGCATGCTGGTAGGAGGCTATTTCGCCAGCGGCAGCTTCGACCGTTTCGACGGCCTGTCGGGCATGGGAGGGATGTGGGGTCTGGGCGGCATGATGTCCGGCGGATTGGGCGGCGCCGGGGTGTCGATCAGCCTGGTGTGGTTTCTCGCCTGGGCGGTGGTCAGCCTGATTTACGTGCTGGGCTGCATCTTTGTCTACCGCGCCGTCGGCGAGGGCGTGGGCTCGGAAGCGGCCGACCTGATCGGGCAGAAGCTGGCGCAGTTCAAGCAAAAACTCGACGACAACAAACCGCGCCCCGTGGCGCCGCCGTCTGCGCCTGCTGCGCAGACGCAGACCAATTCCGTGGTGGTTGCGCCGCCTGCGGCAACTACGCCTGGGCATTGCCCTGCCTGCGGCGCCGAAATCGGGGCTGACGACGTGTTTTGCGGCCATTGCGGGCACAAGCTCAAATGACCGGCGGTTTGCTCGTTTGGGAGATGGCATGACACGGTTTTGCACCCAATGCGGCGCCGCCAACACCGATGACGCCAGATTTTGCGCACACTGCGGCGCCCCCATGCGGCACGTGCCGATTCCGACATCGGCAACGCAGCCGGCGGTGCCGCCCGTTGCCGCGCCGCGGCAGGGGTGGGGCGTATGGCTGTTGGCCGCGACCATGGCGGCGCTGCTGGTGGTCGCCGGCATCCTGGCCTGGTGGGTGTTCGGCCGCAATCCGGGCCCGACGCAAGCGCAGGCCGACGCCGCGGCTGCAGCCTGGCTGCAGCAGCACCAAAGCCAACTCCAGCAAGCGGCGTGTGTGCGCAACCTCGACTATGCGCAGGACCCGTTGCTGGTCAACGCCTTCGACCAAAACACCCGGCAGTGGCTCGATGCCTTGGTGCGCGTCGGTGTGTACACCGGGCCGCGGGTTGTGCGCTACGGTTTTTTCGAGCAATTGCAATACCGCTACGGTCCGCAGGCTGCGCGCTACATCCGCGATGGTGCATTGTGCGTGGCGCCGGCGCTGGCGGTCAGCCGGGTGCAGGTGGTCGGCGCGAACGCCCCGGCATTGCCCGAACGTCTGCCCGGAGCAGGCAAACTGCCCGCAGGCTGGGCGCTGGCCGCGGTGCAGCTGCAATGGCAGGGTCTGGCGCCGTGGGCGGAGCAGCCGCCGTTTGCCGCGCGCTTCACGCAACTGCAGACCGGCTTGCGCCAGACGATCGTGCTGCGCCAAGACGGGCAGGGCTGGCGGCTGGCCACGCCGGCAGAGGAACTGGGCCTGAACATGCAGCGAGGGGCCGAGGCCGCCGGTGCCGGTGTCGACCAAGCGGCGCGGCAGCTAGGTCAGATGCTCAACGGGGTGGTGCAGGCGTTCGGTGGCGCACCGGCATCGATGCCGCAGCCGCGAGCAGAGCGGCAGTCGTCGGGGTTTTTCGCTTGGCTGCGCGACCTGTTTACTTTCGGCGACCCGGCGGCCAAGCTGCCGCGGCGGTTTTATACCGCCGTGGCGCAGGGGCAGATGCAGCAGGCGTACGCCCTGCTCGGGCCGGAAATGCAGTTTCTCGGCGCAGAGAAAATGGGGGCGGCCATGCGCCACTTGCAGCAGCAAATGCGGGCCAAGGGAGGGCTCGAGGATGTCGAAGTGCGCAGCGTGAGCGACGTTGCCGGCGGCAAGCAAGTCGATTATGTACTGGTTTTCGGCAACGGCAGCCAGGAGCGCGGCCGATTGATCGCTGGCCAAGTCGACGGTCAGTGGCGCATCCTCGATTTCAAGGATGGTGGCACGGCATCATGAACGTCCCGCAGCGCGGCCCGTGCAGCAGGCGCCACGCACTGGCTTGGGTCGGTCTGGGCGTGGCCGGTTTGGGTGGCTGGGGCACGGCGGCGCAGTCGTTGTGGGCGGCTGCAGCGCGGTCGCGGTTCATTGCCGACGATGCTGCGCTGCAAACCGGCGATTGGCTGTTTCGCCGCACCGTCAGCCTCGAAGGTATCGGCGTCGACGCGGTCGATCCTGCCACGCCGTTCAGCCACGTCGGCCTGATCGTCGGCCACGATACGGCGGGACGAGCCGCGGTGGTGCACGCCTGTCCGCCTGATCATCCAGGGCAGCCCGGGGTTCGGTCTTGCAGCGCGGCGGATTTCGTCGGCGGCAGCGACGTGCGCGACGCCGCGGCGTACCGCCTGCCCAGCTTGTCCGCGGCGCAGCGCATGGGCATGGCGCGTTGGGCACGCCAGCACATCGGCTGGGACTTCGACGCGGATTTTTCGCTCGCTGCGCCGCACGCGCTGTACTGCACGGCGCTGGTGTGGGCGGCGATGCGGGCGGTCGGGGCGCAGCCGCTGCCGCGGTTGACACGCCATGACACGCCGTGGGGCGAGCGCGACGTGGTGTTGCCGTCGGCGTTGCTCGCGCTGCCCGCGCTGCACCGTTTGCCGCAAGCAGTGCAACGCACGGGGTGAGGCGCCACTGGCGGCGCTGCATTCACTCAGCCGGCGTCTGGCCGCCTGCAGCGGGGTCGGCTGGGCTGCAGGACAACGCGCTTTCGATCCATTGCGACGCGGCTTCGACACCGATGAGCCGGGTGGCGGAAAACAGTTGCAGCGAAATCGGCGCGGTCATGCCCACCTGTTGCGCGTGTTGCGCGAGCTGGTCGCGCGCGCGCTGCGCTGCCTGTTGGCCCTGTTGCCGGTTGAGCTTGTCGGCCTTGGTCAGCAGCACGTGCAGCGGCACGCCGGCCGGCGCCATGAAGTCGAGCAGCGACAGGTCGATGTCGGTCAGCCCCAGCCGCGAATCGGCCAGCAGGATCAGCCCGACCAGCGACGCGCGCTCGGCCAGGTATTGCGCCAAAAAACGCTGCCAGCGCCGCTTGTCGGCCTTGGCGACGGCGGCGTAGCCGTAACCGGGCAGGTCGACCAGCAGGCCGCTGGGCTGCTGCCTTGGGCCGACGGCGAAAAAGTTGATGTGCTGCGTGCGCCCTGGCGTTTTCGACGCGAAGGCCAGCTGCCGCTGCTGGCACAGCGTGTTGATCGCCGTCGATTTGCCGGCGTTGGAGCGGCCGACGAAGGCGATTTCCGGCACGCCGGTGGCCGGCAGATTGTCCATGGCCGAGCTGGTGACCAAAAACCGCGCGCTGTGCAGCAGCGGGCTGAAACGTACCGGCGGCGCCGATCTGCTGGAATTCCCTATATTCGCCATGACTTATGTATCGTTAGGATGCGCCTTCGAATGTTCGTGAGCTGGCGCAGGGTGGTCTTCGGGCTGCGGCTGGGCCAGAGCCTCTGCCGCGCGCGACGACGCATTGTCGCTGTTCGTGCCGTCGCGGCATTATTTTTTGATGGATGAGTCTTCATGCCCACTCTGCCGCTTGCTGCGCGCCTGGTTCTATCTCTGCCGCTGCTGCTGCCCGCGGCCTGCTGGGCGGCGGCGACCCCGCCGGCAGCGGCTTCCAGCGCGGTGCAAACCTCGTTTGCCGTGCCCACTGCAGCGCAGCTCCAGGCCGGAGCGCAAGTGGCGCAAACCTGCGCCGCTTGTCACGGCATCGACGGCAACGCGACATCGACGCAATTTCCCAAACTCGCCGCGCAGCATGCCGACTACATCGTCAAGCAGCTGCACGATTACCGCGTGGCCAAGGGTGCGACCAAGCCGGCGCGGCTCAACCCGATCATGAACGGCATCGCCGCCACGCTGACCGACGCGCAGATCCGCGACGTCGCGCTGTATTACAGCCGGCAGGCGTTCAAGCCGGGGGTGGCTTTCGCCGACAAAAAGGAGATCAAGCTCGGCAAATCGATCTGGATGGCCGGAATCGCCGACCGTGCCGTGCCTGCCTGCATGTCGTGCCACGGCCCTGGTGGGGCGGGCATGCCGTCGCGCTATCCGCGCATCGGCGGGCAGTGGCAAGGGTATCTGGAAAACGAATTGCAGTTGTTCCGCAACGACCGCCGCACCAACAGCCCGGAAATGCACGACATTGCCTCGCGCATGACCGACAAGCAGATCGCTGCCGTGGCCGCCTATGCCGCCGGATTGCGCGCGCCGTCGCAATCCCCCCGCTGAAGACCGCGGATACGGATTGTTACTGGAACTTTCCCGGCGGCTGCAGGCTCTTTTGACGGCAGGATGCGGCCATTTCGGCCATTTCCGATGGCTGCGCCTGCGCGGCCGCGGTGAGAATCGGTGCGCGATCGCCGTCGGCGCGCGTTTTGTTGACGCTGTGGAATATCAAAATTGAGGTTTTTTGCTTTTGTTATAGTGATTTTCGATTCCGGATGCCCAGCGCGGGCGCCGGTGCCGTCCGGACACCGGTGATGTCGCCGCCTCAGGTGCCCGGCTTGCTGGTCCCTCATACCCCCTTCGCCCGCAGCCCGCTGCTCCTTACGCCTTTGCACGCCTTTGCATTTTCGCGCTGCCCCAAAAGCCTGCCTCCCCCGCCTGCCGTATGTCCGCCACGCCGTCCCCAGTCCCCAATACCACTTTGAGCACTTCCGGCTGGGAATTGCAGCACGGCTCGCGCGCGTGGCGCGCTTTCGTCGAGCTGCTGTCGTCGATGCGCTTTGCCATCGCCTTGCTCGTCGTCGTCGCCATCGCCAGCATCATCGGCACGGTGCTGACGCAGGGCCAGCCGTACAACAACTACATCAACCAGTTCGGCCCGTTCTGGGCCGAAGTGTTTCGCAAGTGCGAGCTGTACAACGTCTATTCGTCGTGGTGGTTCCTGCTCATCCTGACCTTCCTGGTGGTGTCCACCAGCTTGTGCCTGATCCGCAATACGCCCAAGATCATCACCGACCTGAAGACCTACAAGGAAGGCGTGCGTGAACAGAGTTTGCGCCACTTCCACGAGCGCGCCGAGGCGGCGTTCGGCGAGGGCCGCGCCGCCATCGTCGAGCGGCTGAGCGGCATCATGCGCAGCCGCGGCTACACCTTCCGCGTGCAGCAGCGCCCGGCAGCGCAGGACGGCAGCGCCAACGCCACCATGATCGCCGCCAAAACCGGCGGGCTCAACCGCATCGGCTATGTGCTGACGCACGCCGCCTTCGTCATGATCTGCGTGGGCGCGCTGTTCGACGGCGACATGATGATCAAGGCGCAGATGTGGCTGTTCGGCAAGGAACCGCTGAAAACCAATATGCTGATTTCGCAGGTGCCGGAGGTGAACAAACTGTCGGTGCACAACCCGACGTATCGTGGCAATTTGCAAATCCCCGATGGCGGCGAGTCGAACATGGCGGTGCTCACCCTCGGGGACGGCGTCCTGCTGCAGCCGCTGCCGTTCGACATCCATCTGAAAAAATTCAATATCGATTTCTACTCCACCGGCATGCCGCGGCTGTATTCCAGCGACGTGGTCATCACCGACCCGCGCACCGGCAAGAGTTTCCCGGCAAAAATCGAGGTCAACCACCCGCTGACCTACGACGGCGTGACCATTTTCCAATCGGGGTTCGCCGACGGCGGCTCCGAACTGTTCCTCAAGGCCTGGCCGATGCATGGCCCGAGCGACAAGGCGTTTAACCTCACCGGCACCGTCGGTTCCGACCGGCAGCTCAGCAATGGACAGCAAAGTCTGCAAGTCGAGTTCAGCGAGCTGCGCGTATTCAATGTGCAGGACATGAGCCCGGCGCAGACCACCGGGGTCAAACCCAAGCAGCAGGGCTTGGTGTCCAGTTTCGACCAGCACCTGGGCGCGCCGGTGGCCGCTCCGGGGCAGCGGCATCTGCAAAACATCGGCCCGGCGGTGATCTACAAAATCCGCGACGCCTCGGGCCAGGCGCATGAATATTTCAATTACATGCTGCCGGTCGAGCTCGACGGCCAAAAAGTGTTTCTCGCCGGCGAGCGCGGCTCGCTCGACGCCGGATACAAATACATGCGCATTCCAGCCGACGGCCACGACTCGATCGACGGCTGGATGCGGCTGCGCGCCGCGCTGTTCAACCCCAAGGAACGCGAGCAGGCAGCCGCGCAATATGTGGCCACCGCGCTGCCGCCCAACGCCGCGCCGGAGCTGAAAAAGCAACTTCAAGTCACGGCTGTGCGCACGCTGGATATTTTTGCCGGCGAAATTCCCACCGACCCGAATACCGGCAAGCCCGTGGTTCCGGCCCCCGGCGGCCTGCCGGCGCTGGCGCAGTACCTCGAAGCCGCCGTGCCGCAAGACAAGCAGCAGCAGGCGTCGGACGTGTTCGTGCGCATTCTCAACGGCACGCTGTGGCAGCTGTGGCAGATCAGCCGCGAGCAACACGGTCAGCAGCCGGTGACGCAGGACGCGGCGCACGAAAAGTTTTTCGATTCTGCCGTGCTCGCGCTGTCCGACTCGTTTTTCTACCCTGCGCCGCTGTACCTGCAGCTGACCGATTACAAACAGGTGCAGGCCAGCATCTTCCAGGTGGCACGCGCCCCTGGCAAGATCGTGGTCTATACCGGTGCGGTGCTGCTCGTCCTCGGTATTTTTGCCATGCTCTACATCCGCGAGCGCCGGGTGTGGTTTTTGGTGAAAGATCGCGCCGGCGGTGGCAGCGAAGTGCTCATGGCGATGAGCACCAACCGCCGCACTCTCGAATACAAGAAAGAATTTGAAACACTGCGCGCAGCCAGTCTGGGCGTAGCATCAACCGCCCCGGCCGCCGCACACTCGCCGGACGATACCGCATCGACTTGAATAGGGACCCGCCATGGAACTTGCCAGCAAATCCCATAGCCTGCCGCTGAACTCCCAGAGTTCGGAACCTCTGCGCCAGAACGGCATCGGCGCCTACCTGCGCCGGCGCTCGGTGTATGACTGGGTTTTTCTGCTGCTCATCGTCGCCGGTGATGCCTATGTGCTCAGCCAGTACGGGCAGAACATGAACTACTACGTCAAGCTCATTTTTCTGGGCGCGACGACGACCCTGCTGTTCCTCGGCTGGGGCTGGACGGCGATCAAAAACCTGGCGCTGGTGGTCGCCGGCTTGTCGCTGTTCGGTATTTGGCTGTATTACGGGCCGAGCGGCCACCCGGTGCTGGCACGCAGCGAACAGGTGTTCTTTCTCAAATATTTCCTCGCCAGCCAGTCGGCCATTTTGTGGATGGCTTTCCTGCTGTTCCTGAGCACGGCGGCATACTGGGTGGGCATGTTCACCGGCCCGGCGCAAAACACCGCGCCGGCTGCAGCCGGCGGCGCTGCCCAGCGGGGTGACGGCGTGGTGCGCGATTCCCGTGGCTGGCAGTCCAACTTTGCGCAGTATTTCGGTTCGCGCTTGGCCTGGGTCGGCGTGACCATGGCGCTGGTGGGCACGATGATGCGCTGGTTCGAGAGCTACCAGATCGGGCCGGACATCGGCCACATTCCGCTGTCCAACCTGTACGAAGTGTTCGTGCTGTTCTCCTGGCTGACGACCATTCTGTATCTGTACTTCGAGCAGAAGTACAAGACGCGCAGCATGGGCGCATTCGCCATGCTGGTGGTCAGCGCCGCGGTGGGCTTCCTGCTGTGGTACAGCATGGTGCAAAACGCCTACGAAATCCAGCCGCTGGTTCCGGCGCTGCAAAGCTGGTGGATGAAGCTGCACGTGCCGGCGAACTTCATCGGTTATGGCACCTTCGCCATCGCGGCGATGGTCGGCTTCGCCTATCTCATCAAAACCCACGCGAATGAAACCTCGTGGTGGAAGCTCACCCCGCTGTGGATTCTCGGCTTTGTCATGTTTTTCGAGCCGCTGGTGTTCCGTCAGGGCGGGATTTCCGAGTACTGGGGCGTGTTCGCCGGGGTTTCGGCGTTGATCGTCGCCGGCATTCTCTACGGCCGCAAGCGCATCGGCGCGCACCTGCCCTCGCTCGAAGTGATGGACGACGTGATGTACAAGTCCATCGCCATCGGCTTCACGTTCTTCACCATCGCCACCATTCTCGGCGCGCTGTGGGCCGCCGAAGCCTGGGGTGGCTACTGGAGCTGGGACCCGAAGGAAACCTGGGCGTTGATCGTTTGGCTGAACTACGCCGCGTGGCTGCACATGCGGCTGATCAAAGGCTTGCGCGGCCAGGTCGCTGCCTGGTGGGCGCTGACCGGGTTGCTGGTCACGACCTTCGCCTTCCTTGGGGTCAATATGTTCCTCTCCGGTCTGCATTCCTACGGCAAGCTGTAAATCCCGCCACACCAAGCCAAGGCCCTTCGGGGCCTTTTTTTTGCCGTCGGCGCAATCCCCCATGACGCAGCAGGAATGCGGCTGCGCAGTAAGGTGCTGATGCGCGCATGACGTGGCGGCAAGGCACGCGGCGATGGAATACAACTGCCGCGACATCCGTCCATTGCTGTGCACGGGTCTGAAAGCACAACCTCAGGAGGCGGTCATGAGCAAACGCCGGGAACAAGGGTTCGAGCATGCCGTGGCGTCGGACATCACACCCAAAGAAATTTACCGTGATCGCCGGCACTGGCTGGCTGCGGCCACCGTCGGCGCTGCCGCAGGTGTGGCGGCGCTGACTTCACGCCATGCCCGGGCGGTGCCGCAAGCCATTGCACAACCCGCCCCGGGCAAGCTGCCCGCGTTGGCGGCGCAAAAAAACGTGGCGTTATCCACCACGCAGACGCCGACGCCGTACAAGGACATCGTCACCTACAACAATTTTTACGAGTTCGGCACGAGCAAAAGCGATCCGTCGCAGCGTGCCGGCAGCCTGAGAACCCGGCCGTGGACCGTGGTGGTCGACGGTGAGGTGCACAAGCCGCGCACCTTCGGTATCGACGATCTGCTCAAGCTCGCGCCGATGGAGGAGCGCATTTACCGTCACCGTTGCGTCGAGGGCTGGGCGATGGTCGTGCCGTGGCTGGGCTATTCGCTGTCGCATGTGCTCAAAGCGGTCGAGCCGACGGCGAACGCCAAATATGTGCAGTACATCACCCTGCTCGACCCGGCGGAAATGCCAGGGCAGAACGATCCGATTTTGCAATGGCCCTACGTCGAAGGGCTACGCCTGGATGAGGCGATGCACCCGCTGACGCTACTGACTTTCGGCCTGTACGGCCAGGTGTTGCCCAACCAAGACGGCGCACCGCTGCGCCTGGTCATTCCGTGGAAATACGGTTTCAAGGGCGGCAAATCGATCGTCAGGATTCAATTGGTCGAAAAGCAGCCCGTCACTTCATGGATGCGCGCGGTGCCGCAATGGTACGGGTTTTATTCCAACGTCAACCCGGACGTCAGCCCGCAAAATTGGAGCCAGGCGACCGAGCGGCTCATCGGTCAAGGCGGTGCGTTCGGCGGCCTGTTCGCGCCGCGGGTGCCGACCCAGTTGTTCAACGGCTATGGCGCGCAGGTTGCCCATCTGTACCAAGGCATGAACCTGAGCAAGTTTTTTTGAATCATGTCAGCCCTGCAGACGCCGCTGGTGCGCCGCCTGTTGCGGCTCAAGGCGGTCAAGCCGGCGATTTTCGTCCTGTGCCTACTGCCGCTGGGGCATTTGTTCTGGCGGGGCTGGAGCGACGACCTCGGCCCGAACCCGGAGCAGACCGTGATCTGGACCACCGGGTTGTGGGCGTTGCGGCTGCTGCTGCTCACTCTTGCCGTGACACCGCTGCGCAAGCTCAGCGGCTGGGCCGAGCTGGCGCGGCTGCGGCGCATGCTCGGGTTGTTCGCGTTTGCTTACGCGCTACTGCATTTCACTGCCTGGTTCGGCTTGGTCAACGGTTTTCACACCGGCATGGCGCTGCGCGACGTCGGCAAACATCCTTTCGTGCTCGCCGGAATGACGGCGCTGTTGCTCCTGCTGCCGCTGGCGCTGACCTCGACTAACGGCATGATCAAGCGCCTGGGCGCGGCGCGCTGGCAGCGGCTGCACCGGCTGATCTACGTCGCCGGCGTGGTCGCGGTGTTTCATTTCTGGTGGGGTAAGCTGGCGAAAAACAACACCGCCACGCCAACGGTTTACGCCGTGATCCTGGCGTTGCTGCTCGGTTTGCGGCTGTGGTGGGCGTGGCGCGCGGCGCGCAGCCGCCGCGCCGCCGCCGCTCAGGGTAGCAGCCGCTCACTGGCGTAGAGCTGTTCGGCGGTTTCGCGCGGTCGCAGCAGTGTCATCTCGCTGCCGTCGATCAATACCTCGGCAGGGCGGCCACGACTGTTGTAGTTCGACGCCATGACCATGCCGTAGGCGCCGCTGGACAGCACGGCCAGCAGATCGCCTTCTTCGAGCACCAGCGCACGGTCGCGCGCCAGCCAGTCGGCCGATTCGCACACCGGGCCGACGACGTCGTAACGCCGTGGTACGCCGTCGCGGCGCTGCACGGCGACGACGGCCTGCTCGGCGTGATACAGCGCGGGGCGAATGAGGTCGTTCATCCCGGCATCGACCACGGCAAAATGCTTCGCCGGCGTCGACTTGACGAACAGCGTGCGGGTGAGCAGCACCCCGGCGTTGCCGACGATCGAGCGCCCCGGCTCGACCATCACCGTGCGGTGGCCGAAGCCGCGGGCGACGATGCGCGCCAGCAGCGGCTGCAACCACTGCTGCGGCGTCGGCGGCGTTTCGTCGCTGTAGCGGATGCCCAGGCCGCCGCCGAGGTCGATGTGCTCGATGCGCGCGCCTTTGCGTTCCATCGCCTCGACCAAATCGAGCACCTTGTCCAGCGCGTCCAAATAGGGTTCGACCGCAGTGATCTGCGAGCCGATGTGGCAGGCGATGCCCACGAGCCGCAAGTGCGGCAGCAGCGCTGTGCGCACGGCCAAATCCACGGCCTGCTCCTGCGCGATGCCGAATTTGTTGGTCTTCAGCCCGGTGGAGATGTAGGGATGCGTGCCGGCATCGACGTCGGGGTTGACGCGCAGCGCCACCCGTGCGATTTTGCCGCGCTCACCCGCCACCCGGTCGAGCAAAGCCAGCTCGTTGGGCGATTCGACGTTGAAACAATCCACCCCGGCGTCGAGTGCCAAACGCATTTCGGCGGCGGTCTTGCCCACGCCGGAGAACACCACCTTGTCGGCCTGCCCGCCGGCGGCCAGCACGCGCTGCAGCTCACCGCCGGAGACGATGTCGAACCCCCAGCCCATGCGGGCCAGGAGTTGCAGCACCGCCAGATTCGAGTTGGCCTTGACGGCGTAGCGCAACGCCACGCGCACCGCGCCGTGCGATGCCGCGTCGGCGTACTGCTGAGCCGCAGCCTCGATGGCGCCGCGCGAATACACGTATGTCGGCGTGCCGAAGGCAGCGGCGACGGCGCTGGCGCTGACCTGCTCGATGGACAGGCTGTTTTGGCGATAGACGATGTGCGGATCGCCGGGCAGGGTGGGCAGGTGGAGGAATTTCATGCGTGGCGGAGGCAGAGATCGAGGAGAGATCGAGGAGAGATCGGCAGAGGTCAAGACCGCGGCGCCGAGGCCGCGTGGGCGGGCCCGGGGAGATAGAGCGGGCCAGTTTGGCCGCAAGCGGCGAGCAAGACGAGCAGCGCCGCTGCGGACATCACACGCAACCAGACACGGCAACCCCGGGGTGAATTAAGCTGTGCGTTCATCGAAATTCAGTGTATCAGCCGCCCCATGTCCGACAATCTCGACGACACCCGCTATTTGCAACTCGCCGAGCAGGCGATGGCCGCGATCGAGTCGGCCGCCGATGCCGCCGACCTGGACTCCAAGCGCGACGGCGCGGTGTTGCGCCTGGAGCTCGACGGCGGCGACCAGCTCATCGTCAACCTGCAGCAGCCCACGCACCAGCTCTGGCTGGCGTCGCGCGCCGGGGCGCACCACTACGTCTGGAACGGCACGCATTGGTGCGACACCCGCACCGGCGAGACGCTGGGCGCGGCGTTGCAGCGCGTCATGCGCACTTTGGACGGGCCAGAGCTCGATCTGCCGTCGCTATAGCGCGATGGGTCGCGCGATGGGTCGCGCGCTGGGCGCTGCTCAGTTGCCGCGGCGAAACAGATCGAGGATCGAATCGCGCTCGGTCGGGGTGACCTCGGGCGCAGGCGGGGCGTCGCTCAGACCCAGGCTGCGCACTCCGGCGCCATCGGCGAAGTTGCTGAAAATCGGCTCGCCGTTTTCCACTACGATGCCAGGCGGCTGCGCGTAGCTGGCCACCGGCACACCCTGCAGCGCGGTTTGCATGTAGTGGATCCAGATCGGCAGTGCCAGGGCGCCGCCGGTTTCTTTGTTGCCGAGTTTTTTCGGGGTGTCGTACCCCACCCAGGCCACACCGACCAGGCTGGGCTGAAAGCCGCAGAACCAGGCGTCGAGAAAGTCGTTGGTCGTGCCGGTTTTGCCGTAGAGGTCGGGGCGCTTGAGCGTGGCCTGCGCGCGCGCTGCCGTACCCGTGCGCGTGACTTCCTGCAGCAGGCTGTCCATGACATAGGCGTTGCGCGGCGAGATCACGCGCAATGTTTCGTCGCCGGCGCGCTGCGGTTTCTCCTCGAACAACACCTGGCCCTGCGCATCGGTGATGCGGCTGACCAAATACGGCTTGACCAAATAGCCGCCGTTGGCGAACACGCTGTAGGCGCGCGCCATTTGCAGCGGCGTGACCGTGCCCGCGCCCAGCGCCAGGGTGAGGTAAGGCGGCTGGCGGCTGGGGTCGAAGCCGAAGCGGGCGCTCCAGCTCTGGGCGAATTTGGGGCCGATGAATTCGAGCACGCGGATGGCGACCATGTTTTTCGACTGCGCCACGGCGCGCCGCAGGCTCATCGGCCCGTCGTATTTGCCGTCGTAGTTTTTCGGCTCCCAGGCTTCGCCGCCGGTTTGCGCCGCAGAAAAAAACAGCGGCGCGTCGTTGACCACGGTCAGCGGGGTGATGCCTTTTTCCAGCGCCGCCGAGTAGATGAACGGTTTGAAGCTCGACCCCGGCTGCCGCCACGCCTGCGTGGCGTGATTGAACTTGTTGCTGGCAAAGTCCAGCCCGCCGACCAGGGCGACGATGGCGCCGTCGCCGGGCTGCATCGAGACGAAAGCCGACTGCACCTGCGGCAACTGCGTGATGACCCATTGGCCGGGGCCGTCGGCGGCGATCCACACCACGGCACCGGCGCGCAGCCGCGCTGCAGGCTGTGCGTTCTCGCCCAGCCCCAGGGCGCGCACCTGCCGCAGCCCGGCGCCGGAGATCGAGAGCGTCTGCCCGTCGTCGGTCATCACTTTGACCAGCGCGGGTGCGGCGCTGAGCACGACAGCGCACTGCAGGCCGTCGGACGGCGTGCGCTCGGCGCAAGCCTGTTCGACCGCGGCAGGCAGAGCGTCGGCAGTTGCGGGCAGGGTGACGAAGGCGTCGGGCCCGCGGTACGGCTGGCGCAGCTCGTACGCCAGCACGCCGCTTTGCACCGCCTTCCACGCGGCGAGCTGGTCGCGCGCGCGTATGGTGGTGTAGACGTTCAACCCGCGGGTGTAGGTGGCCTCCTGAAAACGCTCGAACACCATCTGCCGCACGGTTTCGCTGATGTAACCGGCGTGTGTGTCGCGCTCGGACTGCGCGGTGCGCAGCATCAGCGGCTCGTCGCGCGCCTGCTGCGCCTGCGCCGCGCTGATCCAGCCGAGCTGCTGCAGCCGGGCGATGACGTGTAACTGCCGCTGCCGCGCCCGCTGCGGGTTGCTCACCGGGTTGTACGTCGATGGCGCTTTGGGCAGGCCGGCGAGCATGGCCATCTGGCCGAGCGACAGCTGGTCCAGCGGTTTGCCGAAATACGCTTGCGCCGCCGCGCCGAAGCCGTATGCCTTGCGGCCGAGGAAAATCTGGTTCATGTAGAGCTGCAGGATTTGATCCTTGCTCAGCTCGTGCTCGATTTTCAGCGCCAGCAACACCTCGAACAATTTGCGCGTGAAGGTTTTTTCGCGCGACAGGTAGAAGTTGCGCGCCACCTGCATGGTGATGGTCGATGCCCCCTGGCTGCGCGAGTGTTCCAGATTGGCCAACAGCGCGCGCGCCACGCCCGGCCAGTCGATGCCGCCGTGCTCGTAGAAGCGGTCGTCCTCGGTGGCGAGCACGGCCTTTTTCATCAGTTCGGGAATGCGTTCGATCGGCACGAACACCCGCCGCTCTTCGCCGAATTCGCCCAGCAGCACGCCGTCGGCGGAGTAGATGCGCAGCGGAATTTGCGGCTGATAGTCCTGCAATTGCGAAATATCGGGCAGCCGCGGCCAGCTCAGCACCAACACCAGCCCGGCGGCCAGCACGGCCGCCAGCACCAGGCCAGCGACCGCCAGCACCGCGCCGATCAGGGCGCGCAGCCACCAGGGTTTGCGCGCAGGCGGCGCGGCGGGCGCCGGAGAAGCCGAGGGTGTGCTCATGGAATCTGGCGGAAGGCGGCGCCGCAGGCGGCCGCCGCAGGGCGGCGGCACATCGCGGGACGCACCACCGCAGGACAGAGAAGGGGCGAAATGTTGCAAATTATAAAAATCTGCCGCTGCGTGAGCGCACGGCGCGCTGCCGCCGTGGCCGCCGGTGACGTGGGAGTTTTGCAACGCTTTTCCGCGGTGCCGGGGTTTTCACGTTATTGAATCAAGCACTTGTTGGTAGGATCGGAGAAAAAATGTGAATTCGTAGCGCAAATGGGGTGGTGCGCCGGTCGATGCGCAGAAGACGCCGCCGTCGAAACCGCGCACGCAGTTGCAAACCAATCGGGGGGTCAGCAGTGGCCACATTCGGCAGTCTGTTTCGCAAGCGCCATGCGCCGATGTTCGGGCTGGACATCAGCAGTTCCAGTGTCAAGCTCGTAGAGCTCGACATGGACGATCGCGGCCAGTACACCTTGTTGCGCGCGGCGATGGAGCCTTTGGAAAAAGGCGCGGTGGTCGACGGCAATATCGAAAAGCTCGACGAGGTCGTCGAAGCCGTGCGCAAAGTGGTGCGCAAAAGCGGTACCAAGGCCAAACAGGTGGCGATGGCGCTGCCGTCATCGGCGGTGATCACCAAAAAAATCGTTCTTCCCGGCGAATTGCGTGAAGAAGAAATCGAGGTGCAGGTCGAGAGCGAGGCCAACCAATACATCCCGTTCGCCATCGACGAAGTCGCGCTCGATTTCAGCGTGCTCGGCCCCAGCGCCACGTCCCCCGGCGACCAAGAGGTACTCATCGCCGCGTCGCGGCGGGAGAAGGTCGACGATCGCCGTGGCGTGGCCGAGGCCGCCGGCCTCAAGCCGGTGGTCATGGACATCGAGTCGTTCGCCTCGCGGCTGGCGGCGCAACGGCTGATCGAGCGTTTGCCGCGTGCCGGACTCGATCTGCTCGTCGCGCTGTTCGAGGTCGGCGCCACGTCCACCAGTCTGCAGGTGCTGCGTAACGGCGAGTCGCTGTACGACCGCGACCAGGCGTTCGGCGGGGCGCAGCTCACGCAAATGATCGCCCGCACGTATGGCTTTTCGCTCGAAGAAGCCGAAACCAAAAAGCGCGCAGCCGACCTGCCCGACGATTACCCGACGCAGGTGCTCGCACCGTATATGGACAGCTTGACGCAGGAAATCACCCGCGCGCTGCAGTTTTTCTACCGCGCCACGCCGTTCGGCCGGGTCGATTACATCCTGCTTGCCGGCGGTTCGTCGGCGCTGCCCGGGCTGGCGGAAAAAATCACCGCGACCGCCTCGGTGGCGTGCATGGTCATCAATCCGTTCGAGGGCATGGCGGTGGCCGAGACGGTGCGCGAGAAAAAACTGCGCAGCCAGGCGCCCAGCTATTTGACCTGCTGCGGCTTGGCGATGCGGCGTTTTCTGCAATGAGGCGAGGGCGCGGACAGTCATGAACATCGTGTTGATCAACCTGCTTCCTCACCGTGAGGCGCAGCGCAAAAAACGGCGCGAAGCGTTCTACGCGGGGGTGGTTGCGTCGATTCTGGCCGGCGGGCTGGTGCTGGCGCTGGGCTACACCGCGTTGAGCGAAATGATCAGCCAGCAGCAAAGCCGCAACGACTTTCTCAAGGCCGAAAACACCAAACTGGACGGTCAGATCAAAGACATCGCGTCGCTGCGCTCGGAAATCGAGGCGTTGCGTGCGCGGCAGGACGCGGTCGAAGGCTTGCAGGCCGACCGCAATCTTCCGGTGCATTTGTTCGACGATCTGACTCGCGATACCCCGGCCGGAGTGCAACTGTCGCAAATCCGTCAGGAGGGCTCGACCGTGTTGATCCAGGGCGTGGCGCTCAGCCAGGAGCGGGTGGCCGATTTTTTGCGCAACCTCTCCCGACCCGACGGGTGGCTGGAAAAACCCGAGCTCATCGAAATCCGCTCGCAGATCTCCCCGGCCAGCGCGGGCAATACGCCGCGCGTGGTGGCGCAGTTCCAGTTGCGCGCCAGCCTGAAGCGGCCTACCCCGGCAGCAGCGGCGTCTGGTGCGGCAGCGCATTCCTCGAAGTCGTGAGGCGACATCCATGGCGACCTCCTCGTTGTCCAAAATCGATCTGAACGGCCTGTTTCAAGACATTGCCGCGCAGTTCCGCGGCCTCAACCCCAACGATCCCGGCGCCTGGCCGAAATGGCCGCGGTACAGCGTATTCGCCGCGGCGTTCGTCCTCACCGTCGGGCTGGGCTGGTACGTCTGGCTGTCGGGCACGCGCGACGAACTGGTGGCCGCGCAGCAGCAGGAAGTCACGCTGCGCGAGCAGTACAGGAGCAAGCTGGAGCAGGCCGTCAGCCTCGACTTGCTCAAGGCGCAAAAGGCGCAGGTGCAGCAGTACGTCGCGCTGCTGGAAAAACAATTGCCGAGCAAGGCGGAAATGGATGCGCTGCTGTCGGACATCAACCAGGCCGGCATCGGCCGCGGCCTGCAGTTCGAGCTGTTCAAGCCGGGGCAGGTGGACGTCAAGCCGTACTACGCCGAACTGCCCATCGCCATCAAGCTGCAGGGGAGTTATACCGACCTGGCCGGGTTTGCCACCGACATCGCCAAGCTCTCGCGCATCGTCACGCTCAACAACATCAGCCTGACGGCCAATTCCGCCAAAACCGGCGCGCCGATGACGATGGAGGCCACGGCCAAAACCTTCCGCTACCTGGATGCCGATGAAATCGCCGAACAGGCCAAACAGGCCAACGCGGCGAAAAAAACCGGAGGCAGGAAATGAGCGCCACTCGTCTGCGCCCCGTGCTGTGGCTGGGTGCTGCGGCCGTTGCCGCTGCGCTGCTGTCGGCCTGCGGGCAAAAACACGAGGACTTGCGTGCGTGGATGGCGCAGCAGCGCGCCAGCATGCATCCGCGCATCAAACCGATCGAGCCGCCCAAGCCCTTCGTTCCGGCGGCGTACGACCCGGCCATCGGCACCGACCCGTTTTCCGCCGCCAAACTCGAAATCGGTGCGCGGCAAGAGGTGCAGCAGCTCAACCCGTTGCTGCAGGCCGAACTCGCCCGCCCGAAAGAACCGCTCGAAGCCTACCCGCTCGACCAGATTCAGATGGTGGGCAGCGTCAAGGTGGGGGGCAAGGAATACGCCCTGCTCAAGGCGGGCAATCTGCTGTACCGCGCGCACGTCGGCGAATACGCCGGTCAGCATTTCGGCAAGATCACCAAAATCACGGAGAGCGAAGTCGATTTGAGGGAGCTGGTGCAAGACGCCACGGGCGACTGGGTCGAGCGCACCGCCACGCTTCAATTGCAGGAGAGCACACGATGAACACGCCTTTGTCAACAACACGCCGGGCCGCCGCTGAAAGTCCCCGCCTGAGCGCGGGGCCGGCCGCGACGCAACCGGCACGGGGGGCGTTCGCGCGGTATGCGGCGGCAGCGTTGCTGGTCGCTGCCACCGTGCTGGGCGTGTTCGCCACCCCGGCGTCGGCTGCGGACAACGCCATCCAGGCCGTCACCGCCAGCCGGCAAGGCACCGAAACCATCGTGCAAATCAACCTGGCACAACCGTTGGCTGCGCCGCCCAACGGCTTCGTCATCGACCAGCCGGCGCGCATCGTGCTCGATTTTCCCGGAGTCGCCTCCGCGCTGGACCGCCAGACGGTGAATTTCGAGCAAGGCAATCTGCGCTCGGCCAACGTGGTGCAGGCGCAGGGGCGCACCCGCGTCGTGCTCAATTTGCGCCAGTCGGCCACCTACAAGACCCAGCTCGACGGCAACCGCCTGCTGGTGTTGCTCAACACCGCGCACGACACTGCGCAGACCGCGTCTGCCGCCACCGGCGCGCCGCAAACGCAGACGGTGCACTTCGCCGACAGCCTCAACACACGGCAGCTCGCGCTGCGCGCCATCGACTTCAAGCGCGGCACCGACGGCGCCGGCCGGGTCATCGTCGATCTGCCCAACAACCAGGTCGGCGTCGACATCCATCAGCAAGGGCAGAACATCGTCGTCGACTTCCTCAAGACGTCGCTGCCGCCCGACTTGCGCCGCCGCCTGGACGTGACCGACTTTGCCACCCCGGTGACCTCGATCACCACGTTCCAGATGGGCGACAGCGTGCGCATGGTCATCCAGCCCAATGGGGACTACGAGCAAAGCGCGTATCAGGCCGACGACCAATTCGTCATCGAGCTGCGCCGCGTGCAGCCCAACCCGAACGCGCTGGTGCAGGGCAACGGCCCGGGCTACCACGGCGAAAAACTGTCGCTGAACTTCCAGAACATCGACGTGCGCTCGCTGCTGCAGGTGTTTGCCGACTTCACCCACCTCAACGTCGTGGTCAGCGACTCGGTCACCGGCAACCTCACGCTGCGGCTGAAAGACGTGCCGTGGGATCAAGCGCTGCACATCATCCTGCGCGCCAAGGGCTTGGGTGAGCGCAAGGAGGGCAATGTGCTGTGGATCGCGCCGCGCGACGAAATCCTGGCGCGGGAAAAAGCCGACCTGGAAGCGAAAAAATCGATCGCCGAACTCGAACCGCTCAAATCCGAGACCTTCCAGCTCAATTACGTCAAGGCGGCGACGGTGGTGTCGATGCTCACCGGAGCCGCAGGCGGCGCGCAACCCGCCGCCGCGGCGACGCCAGCGCCGATTCTGCTACCCGGTTTGCCCAGCTCGGCTGCACCGACTTCGCGCATCCTTTCGCCGCGCGGCACCGTGCTCGCCGACCCACGCACCAATCAGCTTTTCGTCACCGACATCCCATCCAAGCTCGAAGAGGTGGCCAAGCTCATCGCCAAAATCGACAAGCCGGTGCGCCAGGTGATGATCGAGGCCCGCATTGTCGAAGCCAGCGACCAGTTCGGCCGCAGTTTGGGGGTGAAGCTGGGTTACGTCGACGCGCGCGGGCTGCAGGGGGGGGTGCCGGGGTATGGCACGGGGAATAACCGCGTGACGTTCTCCGGCGACTATCTCGGTGTGGCCAACCAGACCAACCAGCCGGGCAGCAGCGGCGCGACGCTGGCGGATTCGCAATTCGTCAACCTGCCGGCGTTCGGCCTGGCCAACAGCCTGCTGGCCGGGGCGACTCCGGCGTCCTTGGGCATCAGTCTGTTCAACGCCGCGGCCAACCGCTTCATCAATCTGGAGCTCTCGGCGATGGAAGCCGACGGCAAGGGCAAAATCATTTCGTCGCCGCGTGTGATCACGTCCGATCTGGGTAAGGCCACCATCGAGCAGGGCACGGAAATCCCCTACCAGCAGGCCACGTCCAGCGGGGCGACGGCGGTGACGTTCAAAAAAGCCGTCCTCAGCTTGGACGTGACGCCGCAGATCACCCCTGACGGCAACGTGATCATGAACGTCGAAATCCACAAAGACAGCCCCGGGGCGACGACGGCCGGCGTGCCGTCGATCAACACCAACACCGTGACGACACAGGTGCAGGTGGAAAACGGCGGCACCGTGGTGTTGGGCGGAATCTACACCTCACAGGAACAAAACCAGACCGACAAGGTGCCGTTGCTCGGAGATATTCCGGTTCTCGGCAATTTGTTCAAAAACAACAGCAAAATGTACAACAAAAACGAATTGCTGGTGTTTTTGACGCCGAAAATCGTGACCAACGCCGATCTGAGCAATTGACGACAGTGCACCGGGGGCAGGACGCGATGCAACACGAGCTCATACAGGCAGTCGGCAGGCTGATGCGCGCCACGGCCGCAGCGATCACTGTGGCCGTCCTCGCGGGCTGCGGCGGAGGGGGAGGCCCCGCTGTCGTGCCGCTTCCGCCCCCGACGCCCAATCAGATTCCGGTTACGGTCGAGCAATTCAATCCGAGCAACCCTGTACCGAATCGGCCTTACGTCACCGTCACGGTGTGTGACGCGCAAAACAATTGCCAGGATGTCGATCACGTCTTGCTCGACACGGGATCGACCGGACTGCGCATCATGCCCGGTGTGCTCAGACTGTCGCTGCCCGCACAACAAAATGCCGATGGCAGCGTGATCGCCGAGTGCATGCAATATGGTGCGGGCTATTTTTGGGGGGCACAGCGTATCGCGACGGTCAAAATGGCTGGGGAAACAGCGGCCAATATGGCCATCACGGTGGCGGGCGATACGAGCATCCCAACGACTGCACCGGCAGGTTGCACGGCAACTGGGCCGAATGCAATTTCCGGCCTTTCGGAATTCAACGGGATTCTCGGTATCGGCCCGCAAAAAACGGATTGCGGGGCAAGCTGTGAGCAATCGACCGCTGCGCAACTGTATTTTTCCTGTCAAGGCGGCGCGGCCGGCAGTTGTGTTGCGGTGACCATGCCGGTGGCGCAGCAAACACCGAATCCAATCAGCCTATTCGCCAGCGATAACAACGGCAGCGTGCTGACGTTTCCTGCAGTGAACGCACCGCAGGATCGTGTCGTCGGGACGTTGACGTTTGGGATCGGCACGCAGAGCAACAATACCATCAAGGGGCTGCAGATTTATCGATCGAGCGTTCCGGGTATGGATTTTCCCTGGCTCGCAGCCAACGTCAACGGCGTATCGAGTTTCGCCTATCTCGATACGGGAACGAGTTTTTACAGCCTCGCGCAGACTGGAAGCGCGGCCGTTCTGAGCCGCCCGCCTTTTGTTCAAGCCATTTCAGGGCTTGCCGTTTGCGGTCAGCCTGGTGGCCCCTACTGCCCACCAGCGCCGCAATCTGTTCAAATCCGCTTGAACGGAAGCAATGGCAACCCGACGAGTTGGCAGACGGTGACTCTGGCCGATCCGACCGCCGCGTTTCAGGCCAATCAGGCGGTGATTCCGACCTTGGGGATGCAAAACAACGATTCTCCAGGAGTATCGGTCCTGGGGCTGCCTTTTTATTTCGGCCGGACCGTGGCTACGGCAATCGACACGATGCCGACTCCGGCAGGCGCAGGCCCTTATTGGGCGTTTTGACGGGTCTTGGAGCGGATGGGCCGGTTCGACGGCTGATTTTGTGCTGTATTTGACGAATCCGATTTGAGGGGGTGTGATGAAAACATTGGGCAAATTGTTCGCCTTGGTTCTGGCGGGAGTCGGCGCCGCAGGTGTGCTGGCGTCTTGTGGCGGCGGAGGGACGGGCAGCGCCGGAACGCCGCTGCTCGGCAGCAAAAACACCAATACCGCGACATTGCAATGGCTGGCGCAGGGGCAATTGAACCCGACGCAGGTGCCGATGAATATTCCGGTGACCGTGGTCTACCAATTGCTCGACCCTTATCAACATCCGGTGCCGGGAAAAGTGGTGACGTTTTATACGAATAGTTCGGCAGTACAGTGTTTCACGCAGACCAACCCGCCGGCATTCAACCCGAATTGTTCGGCGGTGACCGATTCCAACGGCACCGCGCAGGTCATCATCCAGGCCACGCCTCTGAACGCCGCAGGAACGCTCTATCCGAGTGTGGCGTTTTCTCTGCAGGTCATCCCGTCGCAAGTTCCTGTGACCGTGTCGCCCTCGGCGAGTACTCCATTTACTTTTGCCAGTGCCGTGCAATACGCGCAACAGACGACGTTGATCAGCCAGCCGATTGGCTGGACGTTCATTCCCCTGCAGTGATTTTGATTTGATCGATCGAGGACGATAGACGTCATGAACAAGTTGTCCAAAACAGCAGTGGCCTTTGCCGGGGGGCTGGGTTCCCTGGTGCTTGCCAGTTGTGGTGGCGGAGGCGGCACGCCGACGCCGTCGTACAACGCACCCATTGCGCAACCGAGCTTGCCTGGTACCGTGGTGCAGATTCTGCAGGCCAACGGCGCCGGTGGGTTTTCGCCGTTGCCCGCCAATAGCGACGGCAGCTACAACATTACCGACCAAACCGCCGTCATGGTCAACGCGCAGACGACGCAGGGTTTGTCGCAGTCGCTCAATTGGGGTTTCGCCGCAACCGACGGCAACGGTCTCAATTATGCGCAAAACAGCACGACCAAAGCATTTCAAGTCGCCGGCACGACCGACCCGATTCTGCAATTGATCGGTTATTCCGGGCTGGCCACCGTGCCTTCATCCATCGGTAATCCGACCAGTGGGGTGCCGCTGCAATTCAGTTCGCTGATCGCACCTGGCGGCACGCTCGTGTTGGGTTTGAGTCAAGGGCTGACATTGGCTTCAGGGCCTTATCAATCGCAAACGCTGTTTCGGGTTTTGAGTGCCTACACCGGAACATGGTCTGTTTCTTATGGCGTGGGCGGCGCCAGCCCGGCTTATTCCGGAACATGTCAAATTTCCGTTTCCCAAAATGGCGTCGTGTCGGGGTCCTGCAGTGATCCCACGCTAGGCGGCTATGCCGTCACCGGCCGGGATTACGGTGCGGGCAATGCCATGGGGGTGCAATTCCAGAGCCAAAACGGTGTGATCAATTTTTACCTCGGCACGTCGCCGGTGGCATCGAATTTGTTGCAAGGGCGCACCAATTTGTTCGTCACCACGAATTCCACAGGATCGAGCGGTGGGACGACTTCAGGAAGCAGCACGGTGACGAGTATCGTCGCGCAGGATCCCTATGCCTGCCAGTTGATTCCGGGGGCACAGTTCATCCAGATCGCCAACCCGACGGTCTGCGCCTCGTCCAATCAGATTCTGTTTAGTTCGAACAACAGCACCACGACAACCACCTCCGCATCGAGCGGCAGCTCCGGCAGCAGTACGACCACCACGAGCGGACAAAGCGGCTCAGGGTTACCGGTGACGTGGACTGCGACCAGGACTTCTTGATCCAGCGTGACGCGCATTTTTCTCATCGGCCTGATGGGCGCGGGCAAGACCACGGTCGGGCGCACGCTGGCGCAGCGGCTGGGGTTGACCTTCGTCGATAGCGACCAGGAGATCGAGCGCGAGCAGGGGTGCAGCATCGCCGAATTGTTCGCCCGCGGCGGTGAGTCCGGGTTTCGCGCCATCGAGGCGAAAATGATCGACAGGCTGACGCGGCGCGCGGACGTCGTGCTGGCCACTGGCGGCGGTGCAGTGTTGCGGGCGGACAACCGCAAGGCGCTGCGCGAACGCGGCACCGTGGTGTATCTGCGCGCCAGCGCCGATGACCTGGCGCACCGTCTGCGCAACGACCGCAGCCGCCCCCTGCTGCAACACGGGGACGCGCGCGCCAAGCTGCACGAACTGTTCCGCGTGCGCGACCCGCTGTACCGCGAGACGGCGCATTTCATCATCGACACCGGGCGGCCGTCTGCCACCTTGCTCGCCAATATGGTGCAGATGCAGCTCGAACTCGCCGGCGTCCTGCCGGCGTCGCGCAACGGCACGTAAACCTGGCATGGCAGCGCGGTCAGGCCGCTGCCGGCTTTCTACAATGGCCGCATCGGCCCGACACCTTTCACCCATGACCACCGTTCGCATCGCGCTGGGCGACCGCGCCTACGACATTTGCATCGCCAGCGGCCTGCTCGACTCGCCGCAGACCTTCGCCGCGGTCGCCAACCCGCAGGCCGCGGCGTTGCTCGTGAGCAATACCACCGTCGCGCCGCTGTATGCGGCGCGGCTGCAGCGCGCGCTGGCGCCGCACTTCGCCCGGGTGCTGCAATGCGTGCTGCCCGATGGCGAGGAATACAAAACCTGGCAGACGCTCGATCAGATTTTCACCGATCTGCTGCGCCATCAATGTGACCGGCGGACGACGCTATTCGCACTGGGCGGCGGGGTGATCGGCGACATGACAGGGTTTGCCGCGGCGAGTTACATGCGCGGTGTGCCCTTCGTGCAAGTGCCGACGACGTTGCTGGCGCAGGTCGATTCGTCGGTGGGTGGCAAGACGGCGATCAACCACCCGCTGGGCAAGAACATGATCGGCGCGTTCTATCAGCCGCGATTGGTCGTCGCCGATCTGGCTACGTTGCACAGCCTGCCGCAGCGCGAGCTGTCGGCGGGGCTGGCCGAAGTCATCAAGCATGCGGCGATTGCCGATGTCGGCTTCCTCGACTGGCTGGAGGCGCACATCGACGCACTGCTGGCGCGCGACGCCGCCGCGCTGGCCGAAGCGGTGGCGCGCTGCTGTCGCATCAAGGCCGAGGTCGTCGCGCAAGACGAAACCGAAGCGGGGCTGCGCGCGATGCTCAACTTCGGTCACACCTTCGGCCACGCCATCGAAGCCGGAATGGGGTATGGCAACTGGCTGCATGGCGAGGCCGTCGGCGCCGGCATGGTGCTCGCTGCCGAACTATCGGTGAGTCTGGGGCTGCTGCAGCGCGACGCCGCTGCGCGGCTGTGGCGGTTGATCGCCCGTGCCGGTCTGCCCACGCGCGCGCCCGACCTGGGGGCCACCCGCTGGGCCGAGCTGATGCAGGTGGACAAAAAAGCCGAAGGCGGGCAGGTGCGCTTCGTCCTGCTGCAGGGGCTGGGGCAGCCGGTGCTGCGTGCCGCGCCATGGGCCAAGGTGCAGGCGAGCATTGCCGCGCATCTGCAGCCGGGGCCGGTGACGAGCGCGGCATGAGCCGATTGCCGCTGCGCCCGGGCGCCCAGGCTCTGGCGCCGTATGCCTGCAGCGACGCCACGTCGCGCGGGCGCGAGCACGACGAACCGCCGCCGACCGATCGCACCGCCTACCAGCGCGACCGCGACCGCATCATCCACAGCACGGCGTTTCGTCGCCTCGAGTACAAGACGCAGGTTTTTCTCAACCACGAGGGCGATCTGTTCCGTACTCGGCTGACGCACAGCCTGGAAGTGGCGCAGATTGCGCGGTCGATCGCGCGGGCGCTCGGCCTGAACGAAGATTTGACCGAAGCGCTGGCGCTGGCGCACGACCTCGGCCATACTCCCTTCGGCCATGCCGGGCAGGATGCGTTGGGCGCGTGCATGCGGCGGTATGCCCCGCAGGGCGGTGGGTTCGAGCACAACTTGCAGTCGCTGCGCGTGGTGACGACGCTGGAGGAGCGCTACGCCGCGTTCAACGGTCTGAACCTGACGTTCGAGGCCCGCGAAGGCATTCTCAAACACTGTTCTGCGCGCAACGCGCAGCGCTTGGGCGAGGTTGGCCAGCGCTTTCTCACCGGCGGCCAGCCCAGCCTGGAGGCGCAGGTGACCAATCTGGCCGATGCCATCGCCTACAACAACCACGACATCGACGACGGTCTTCGTGCCGGGCTGATCGATCTGGACGAGCTGCAAACCGTGCCGTTTTTCGGCGGGCACCTCGACGCCGTGCGCCGCGCCTACCCGGCATTGCAGGGGCGGCGGCTGGTGGCCGAAACCATCCGTCGCATGATTTCCGCGCTCATCAGCGATTTGGTGACGGAGACGGCGCGGCGCATCGCGCAGCACGGCGTCGATTGCCCCGACGCCGTGCGCGCCGCATCGCCGCTGGCGGCGTTCAGTGCGCCGGTGCAGCAGCAATTGCAGCAGTTGCAGCACCTGCTGCTGCACCGGCTGTACCGTCACCCCGACGTGCTGCGCAACACCACCAAGGCGCAGCGCTTGCTGGCCGAACTGTTCGACGCCTACGCCGCCGACCCGCGCCTGCTGCCGCGCGCCTACCAGCGCGACGACGCCGCCCGTCAGCCGCGGGCCATCGCCGACTATCTCGCCGGCATGACCGACCGTTACGCCATCCGCGAGCACCAGCGGCTGTTCTCGATGCGCGACTGGCCGGCGTATTGACTTGTCCGTGCTCCAAACGCTGGGCTGCGTGCGCAGCCCGATGCGTTCACAGCCCGGCTTGCAGCCTGAGCAGCGCAGCCGTGGCCGCAGCCTCGTAGCGCGTCTGCAGCGCCAAGCGCATCGCCTCCACGGCGCCGCGACGCGCCAGCAGCCACTCCGACAATCCGGCTTCGCCGAGCTGATAGGCGCGCAACACCCGCGCGGCCGACTGGGTTTGCAATCTGGCCGCGTCTTCAGCGGCATCGACTGCCGCGGCCTGTGCCTTGGCCTGCGCCAGCAGCCGCTGCACATCGGCTTCCACCACCGATTGCTGCTCGCGCAGCCGCCACTGTGCGGCATCGACCTCGGCCAGCGCGGCACGTTCCTGCGCGGCGCGCGCCGCGGTGCCGAACGGCACCGCCACCTGCACGCCGACGATGCGCTCATTGCCGCCGCGCTCGGAGCCGAGGTATGCCCCCACGGTCGGCTGCGGCGTGCGTGCAGCGTGCGCCTGCGCCGCCAACGCCTGCGCCTTTTGCAGTGCGGCGCGCTGCTCGGCGAGTAGCGGGTTGGCGGCAGTCACCTGCTCCAGCCACTGCGCGGCCGACCACGCCGGCAAGGCCAGCGCGGTCGCATCGGCCTGACCGCGCAGGCCGTCGTCCTGCGCCAGCGTCGGATAGCGAGCGAACAGCGCCGCCCGGCTGCTCGCCGCCAGCCCCTGCGCCAGCGTCAGCGCCGTCTGTGCCCGCGCACGCTCGGCCTGCATTTGCTGCACTTCCAGCACGCTGGCGTCACCCAGCGTCTGGCGCCGCTGCAGCGCCTTGACCTGGGCGTCGATCAAGTCCAAATCTTGCTGCGCCAGCTGCGCCTCGGCCTGCGCGCGTTGCGCCGCGAACCACGCGGTGAACAATTGCGCCAGGGTTTGCTGCCGCGCCAGCGCCAGCGTGGCCTGCGCCGACTGCTCCAGCGCATCGGCCAGACGCGAGTCCGCCTGCTGCTGCGCCGGCAGGCGCAACTGGCGGTTGACCAACAGCTGCCACTCGGTGAACCGCCCGCTGTCGGGCGGCGCATCGATGCGGCGCTGCTGCACCTGGGCCTGCGCGGTCAAGCCGTTGCTGCCGGCGCGCAGCGCGGCGCCGTTGTCCTGCGCCGCCTGCCGCATCGCCTGCGCGTCGCGCAGCGCCGGGGCGTCTGGCAGCCACTGCTCTACGGCCGCGGTTTGCGGCAGGCTGGGGCGGGGCAGATCATCGACGGCGGGCAGGGCGGCAGTTGCGGCCGCAGCGGCTGCCAGCCGCGGAGCCGTGTGCTGCACGGCCCACGTCAAGCCGCCCGGCAGCGCCAGCGCCAGCGCCACGGCAGTGGCGCGCAGCGAGGGGGGAAAGAGGGTCGGTTGCATCACACAGTCTCCTTGGAGGATCGGGCGGCGTCTGCCTTGCGCGCCGCGCGCGGCAGGCCGTAGCGGGCAAACAGCAACGGCAGCAACACCAGGGTCAGGGCGGTCGACGAGGCCAGACCGCCGACCACCACCACTGCCAGCGGTTTCTGGATTTCCGAGCCCGGGCCGGTGGCCGACAGCAGCGGCAGCAGGCTCAGCGCGGTGATGCTCGCGGTCATCATCACCGGGCGCAGGCGGCGCATGGCGCCTTCGCGCACGGCGCGCGCCAGCGGCAGACCGCGTTGCAGCAACTCGTTGAAATGGCTCACCAGCACCACGCCGTTGAGCACGGCAATGCCCAGCAGGGCGATGAAGCCGACCGACGCCGGCACCGACAGGTATTGCCCGCTGGCCCACAACGCGATCACCCCACCGACCAGGGCGAACGGAATGTTGGCGAACACCAGCAGCGACTGGCGGAACGAACCGAAGGTGGTCATCAGCAGCACGAAAATGAGCGCCAGCGCGATGGGCACGACCAGTCCCAGCCGTGCGCTGGCGCGCTGCTGGTTCTCGAACTGACCGCCCCATTGCAGCCGCACGCCTTCGGGTAGCCGGACTTTGGCGGCCACGGCACGTTTGGCGTCGGCAACGTAGCCGACGAGGTCGCGTCCGCTGACGTTGGCCTGCACCGCGGCAAAGCGGCTGCCGTCCTCATGCGCGACCAGCACCGGCCCCTGCGTGGGCACCAGCCGGGCGAGCTGCGACAGCGGGTACGCCGTGCCGTCGGCTGCGGTGATGCGCACTTGCGCGAACGCCTGCGGATTGCTGCGCAGATCGGCGCCGGCGCGCAGCAGCAGCGGGGTGCGGCGCACGCCTTCGAGCACCATGCCCTGCGGCTGGCCCTCGATCAGCGCGCGCAGATCTTGCTGCAGGCTGTCGACGTCGAACCCGGCGCGGCCGGCGGCCAGGCGGTCCAGCTGCACGGTCAGGTACTGCACGCCTTCGGGACGTGCGGCGAGCACCTCCTGCGCTCCAGGCACGCTTTTGAGCACCTCGGCGACCTGCTGCGACAAATCGCCGAGCTGAGCGACATCGGGGCCGAAAATTTTCACTACCAGGTCGCCGCGGCTGCCGGTGAGCATTTCCGAGACGCGCATTTCGATCGGCTGGGTGAAGCTGAAATCGACGCCGGGAAAGCGCTCGAGCACACGGCGCAGCGCGTCGATGACGGCGTCTTTGCCGCCGGCGCGCCAGGCGCTGGCCGGCTTGAGCACGAGAAACATATCGGTTTCGTTCAGCCCCATCGGGTCCAGACCCAGGTCGTCAGAGCCGCTGCGGGCGACGATGGCCTTGACCTCCGGGACTTCGCGCAGCAGCGCCTGCTGCACCCGCAAGTCCAGCGCTGCGGTCGTGCCCAGGCTGATCGACGGCAGCTTTTGCAACTGCACGATCACATCGCCCTCGTCGAACGTGGGCATGAAGGTTTTGCCCACGCGGGTGTAGGCGAAGCCGGCGGCCAGCAGCGACGCCATCGCCAGCGCGACGACGATGCGGCCATGGGCAAAGCTCCAGTCCAGCACGCGGCGATACCCGGCTGACAGCACCCGCACCAGCCACGGGTCGGTGTGCGGCACGCGTTTGAGCAACAGCGAGGCGACCACCGGGACGATGGTCAGTGCGATCAGCAGCGACGCACCCAGCGCGAACACGATGGTCAGCGCCACGGGGCGAAACAGCTTGCCTTCGAGCCCTTCGAGCGTGAGCAGCGGCAGGAAGACGATGGCGATGATCGCCACGCCCGACAGCACCGGTCCGGCGACTTCGCCGACGCCGCGCAAAATGCGCGTCAACCGGTCATACCGCGGATCGACCGGCGCGTGCAACGGCGGCTGCTGCGGATCGTGCGCCATGTGGTTGACCAGGTTTTCCACCACGACCACCGCGGCATCGACCAGCATGCCCAAAGCGATGGCCAGACCGCCCAGGCTCATCAGGTTGGCGCTCAGTCCGAATCCGCGCATGAGGATGAAGGTGGCCAGCGCGGCAAGCGGCAGAGTCAGCGCCACGACCAACGCGGCGCGCCAGTTGCCCAGAAACAGCAGCAGCATCACCACCACCAGCACCACGGCTTCGGCCAGAGCGCGGGTGACCGTGCCCACGGCGCGCTCGACGAGCTGGCTGCGGTCGTAGAACACCCGGATGCTCATGCCTTTGGGCAGGCGCGGTTCCAGCTCGGACAGGCGGGCTTTGACGCCGCGCACCACCTGCTGTGCATTCGCCCCGCGCAATCCGAGAACGATGCCTTCGACCGCCTCGCCGCGGCCGTCGGCGGTGACGATGCCGTACCGCGTGCTGCTGTCCAGGCTGACGCGCGCGACGTCGCCCACGCGCACCGGCGTGCCACGGACGTTGGCGATGACGGTGTTGCGAATGTCGTCGGCGCTGGCGAATGCGCCTTGCACGCGGACGATGCGCGTCTGCTCACCCTCGTCGAGGCGGCCGGCGCCGTCGTTGCTGTTGTTGGTCTGCAGCGCGCTGCGCAACTGGTCGAGCGACAGCCCCCAGGCGGCCAGACGCGCCGGGTCGGGTTGCACGGCGAACGCGCGCACGTCGCCGCCGAGCATGTTCACGTCGGCCACGCCGGGCACGGTGCGCAGCGCCGGGCGGATGAGCCACTGCAGCGTGCTGCGCTTTTGCTCCAGCGTGGCCGGGCCTTCGATGGTGAACATGAACAAATCCGACAGCGGCGTGGTGATCGGCGCCAATCCGCCCATGGCCGACGCGGGCAACTCGCCGCGCACATTCGACAGCGCTTCGCTGACCTGCTGCCGCGCCCAGTACACGTCGGTGCCCTCGTCGAAATCGATGGTGATGTCGGCGATGCCATACTTGGACGTCGAGCGCACGATGCGCTTGTTGGCGATGCCCAGCACCTCCTGCTCGATCGGCAGGACCACCCGGGTTTCGACTTCCTCGGGCGTCATCCCCGGCGCCTTCATGATGACCTTGACCTGCGGCGACGACACGTCGGGGAACGCGTCGATGGGCAGCGACCGCCAGGCCCACAAACCGCCTGCGGCCAGCAGCAGCATTGCCCCCAGAGTGAGCAGACGCTGGCGCAGCGCGCCGCGCGTCAGCGCAAGGATCGCCCCGCCGCCGGACGCCGCCGGCTGGGTATCGGCTGTTTTCTCGCTCATGGCGTCACCTCGCCGGCGGCGGCTTTGATCGCGACCACACCGCTGGCGGCCACCTGGTCCCCGCCGTGCAGCGCGCCGCGCACCATCACGGCGTCGTTGAGCCGCGCGGCCACGTCGACGCTGACGACACGAAACCCTGCCGTGTCGCGCACCAGCACCGCGTCTTTGCCGCGGAACTGCGTCAGCGCGCTGGGCGGCACGCGCCACAACCCGCTTTGCGCCGGCAGGCTCACCCTCGCCTGCACCACGGCGCCGGGCTGCAGACTGCCGGGCTGGGTCAGACGGGCGCGAAGCAGCACGCTCTGCCCGGCGCTAAGCGCGGTGGACTTGGCCTGCACCACGCCGTGCGCCTGGAACTCGGCCACGCTCACCGCAGTGCCGGCCTGCAACTGCGCAGCCTGTTGCGGGCTGGCGTCGATTTCCAGCCACAGCGCACCCTGCTGGGCGATGCGGAACAAGGGGGCGGCCATGTCCACGCGCTGTCCCGGCAGGGCATTGGCCTCGGTGATCACGCCGCCGATGGGCGCGCGCAGCACCGCCAGGCCGTTGAGCGCGGTGCCGCCTGCGGCCAGCTTGAGCGCCAGATCGCGTTCGGCGAGCAGGGCTTGCGCTTCACGGCTTTGCGCCCGCGCCGCCTCCAGCCGGGCGGCCGGGACGATGCCTTCCTCGACCAGCAGGGTGTCGCGCTGCAACTGCCGTTGCGCCAGGTCCAGGCGGCTTTGCGCCTGGCTGCGCTCGCGCTGCAGCTGCGCGATTTGCGCGCTGCTGAGTTCGGCCAGCGCCTGCCCGGGTTTGACCGCATCGCCGGGGTTGACCAGCAGCCGCACGACCATGGCGGCAGCTGGAGCCGCCACCACCGCCTGCTGCGTCGGCGGCACGGTGACGCGGGCGGGTAGGTCGATTTGTGCCGCCGCCGCTGGCTGCACTCGGGCGAGGCGCACGCCCAGCGCGGTTTGCTGGTCAGGTGACAGCGCGATGACGGCTGGAGGCGCCGCCCAGGCCGGGGCGGCGGCGAACGCGGCCAGCCACAGGCTCAGGCACGCGGTGCGAAACGGGCGCGCCAGCGGCGCGCGTGAAACGAACGATTCAGGCATGTCTCATCCCGGCGGTGCCGGGCTCCATCGAGCAAAGAACACACGGGTGGCGGCGCACGGCGCAGTGCACCGTGCACGGCGGGGCATCATGGCCGGGTTGCGGCCGCGACGGTCAAATGCGGATGGAGGGTGGTGCCTGCGCTGGGGGAGGCAGCGCGTGCCGCGTCTGGGCGACGAGAACGCATGCTGCCGGCCTGACGGCTGGAGCGACGGTACGGGCGGGCGTTTGCGCCCATGCCGGCAGCGCAGCCGCCGTCGACACAGGCGCTGGCGCGCCGCTGCTGCGCAGTTGCGTCTGCCGCGATTGCGCGATGCCCGCGGCCAACTCGACGTCGCTCGGCTCCGGCGCATGCAGCGCCGAAGCGGCCGACACGCCGTGACGCTGGTGCGGCGCGATGCACGCCAGCCCCTCGAACGCCGGGCTGGCGCGCACCTCTGCCACCGTGGACAGAGCATGGATGTGCCAGCCGCTTTGTACCGGCTGGCCCAGATGGCCGTGGATGAACGGCATCAGGCCAAGCAGCAGCGCCAGCAGCGACAGCCAGGCGGCGCGGAGGGTGGCGGCGACGGAGGACATGGGCGATGTGTGCAAATGTGTAAACACTATAACCAGAGTTGCCATCACCTGCGGTGGGCGGGGATTTTTGCTCGATGCCGTCGCCACCCGGCGGCGCGGCGTGCATTTTTAGAATGCCGCCATGAGCGCCCCGCGAGTTCCCCCCGCGTCGAATCGATCCGCCGGTGCGCCGCGCCGCGGCAGCAGCGGCGCCGCTCAGGGGGCAAAAGCCGCGCCGCTTGCGCGCCTGGGGCTGCACACCGACTGGGACGTGGCGCTGCACTTGCCGCTGCGCTACGAGGACGAAACCCGGCTGACGCCGCTGGCGGCGCTGCGCGATGGCGCCACCGTCAGCATCGAAGCGGTGGTGCAGCAGGTGCAGGTGCAAGGCCATGCGCCGCGGCGGCAACTGCTGGTGCAGCTCGGCGACCCGGCGGCACCCCAAGCGCGGCTGACGCTGCGGCTGTTCCATTTCTACCCGAGCCAGCTCAAACAACTGCAGCCGGGGGTGCGGCTGCGTGTGCACGGCGCGGCGCGGCTGGGGTTGTTCGGCTGGGAAATGGTCCACCCGCGCTGGCGTGTGGCGCAGCCGGGCGAGCCGTTGCCGCAAACGCTCACCCCGGTATACCCCACCACGGCGGGAGTCGGGCAGGGGGTTGTCCGCCAGGCGATCGCACGGGCGCTGGCGCGGCTGCAGTGGCAAGACACCGTGCCGCCAGACGAATTGCAGCGGCACCAATTGCCCGAACTCCAGGCCAGCCTGCGCTTGCTGCACGCGCCGCCCGCTAGCGCTTTGTCTGCGCTGCAGCAAGGAGTGCACCCGGCGCAGCGGCGGCTGAAATTCGACGAATTGCTGGCGCAGCAATTGGCGCAGCAGCAGGCACGTGCGCAGCGCCAGCAGTGGAGGGCGCCACCGCTGTGGCGCGCCGTGGGCGAGGCCGACTTGGCGGCGCGGTTGCAGGCGACCCTGCCGTTTCACCTGACCGCAGCGCAACAACGTTGCGTCGGCGAGATCGCCGCCGATTTGGCGCAGCCGCTGCCGATGCACCGGCTGTTGCAGGGCGACGTGGGCAGCGGCAAGACGGTGGTGGCGGCGCTGGCGGCGGCGCAGGCCATCGCTGCGGGCTGGCAGTGCGCGCTGATGGCCCCTACCGAAATCCTCGCCGCGCAACATGCGCGCAAACTGGCCGACTGGCTGCAGCCGCTGGGCGTGCGTGTGGCCTGGTTGTCGGGCAGCCAGAGCAAAAAAGAGCGCGAAGCAGCGCTGCAGCTCGCCGCCGGCGGCCAGGCGCAGCTCGTGCTGGGCACGCACGCAGTCATCCAGTCGCAAGTGCGGTTCGCCCGGCTGGGGCTGGCCATCGTCGACGAGCAACACCGCTTCGGCGTGGCGCAGCGGCTGGCGCTGCGCGACGGCCTGCGCGCCGGGCTGCAGGGCAGCGCGCTGCAGCCGCATTTGCTGATGATGAGCGCCACGCCGATCCCGCGCACGCTGGCGATGGCCTTGTTCGGCGATCTGGACGTCTCGACCATCGACGCCTTGCCGCCGGGACGCACAGCGGTGCGCACCACCGTGCTGAACGCCGCGCGCCGCAACGCGCTCATCGCCCGCGTCGCCGCGCAGGTTGCGCAGGGGCGGCAGGCGTACTGGGTCTGCCCGCTGGTGGAGGAAAGCGAAGAGCTGGATTTGCAAAACGCCGTGGCCGTGCATGCCGAGCTCGGCGCCGCATTGGCCGCGGTGCCGCTGCCGGCCGGCGCTGCGCCGCTGCGCGCAGGGCTGCTGCACGGCCGGATGAAACCGGCGGACAAGCGCGCCGTGATGCAGGCGTTTGCCGCCGGCGACATCGGCCTGCTCGTGGCCACCACAGTGATCGAAGTCGGTGTGGACGTGCCCGCTGCCAGCCTGATGGTGATCGAGCATGCCGAGCGCTTCGGTTTGTCGCAGTTGCACCAGTTGCGCGGGCGGGTGGGGCGCGGTGCGGCGCAGTCCGACTGCGTGTTGCTGTTCACCCCGCCGCTGTCGCCCACGGCAGCCGCCCGCCTGGCGGCGATGCACGACCTGGCCGACGGCTTTGCCCTGGCGCAAAAAGACCTCGAACTGCGCGGCCCGGGCGAACTGCTCGGGCTGCGGCAAGCGGGGGTGCCGGGATTGCGCTACGCCGATCTGGCGCACGATGCCGACCTGCTCGCCGCCGCCCGTCAGAGCGCGCAGCGGCTGTTGGCGGCCCATCCCGAGGCGGCGCGGCAGCATGTGCTGCGCTGGCTCGGCGAGGCCAGCAACTGGCTGTCGGCCTGAATCCGGGCTGCATTGATTCACACAATCTTCGTCGGATTCTGTTTCAATTCTGTCTATGACTCTGACCGAACTCCGCTACATCGTTGCCGTGGCACGCGAGCGCCATTTCGGCCGTGCCGCCGAAGCCTGCTTCGTCAGCCAGCCGACTTTGTCGGTGGCGATCAAAAAACTCGAAGACGAGCTCGACGTGCGGCTGTTCGAGCGCGGCGGCAACGAGGTGAGCATCACCCCGGTGGGCGCCGAAATCGTCGAGCAGGCGCAGCGGGTGATCGAGCAAGCCGCGGCGATCAAGGAAATCGCCAAACGCGGCAAAGATCCGTTGGCCGGGCCGCTGCGCCTGGGGGTGATCTACACCGTCGCGCCGTATCTGCTGCCCGAACTGGTGCGCAACGTCATCGCGCGCACGCCGCAAATGCCGCTACTGCTGCAGGAAAATTTCACCACCCGGCTGCTGGAGATGCTGCGTACCGGCGAACTCGACGCGGCCATCCTCGCCGAGCCGTTTCCCGATCAGGGCTTGGCGGTGTCGCCGCTGTACGACGAACCGTTCATGATCGCCGTGCCGCGCGGCCATGCCCTTGCCGGGTGCAAGGCGCTGACTGCGGAGGAAATCAAAGACCAAACCATGCTGCTGCTGGGCACCGGGCACTGTTTTCGCGACCATGTGCTCGAAGTCTGCCCAGAGTTCGCCCGGTTTTCGCCGAGCTCGGAGGGCATCCGCAAGAGCTTCGAGGGCTCGTCGCTGGAGACCATCAAGCAAATGGTCGCGTCGGGAATGGGCATCACCGTCGTGCCCAAACTGTCGGTGCCGCGGCAGGACGTGCCGCACGCCGCCGATCCCGGCACCGACCACGTCTGCTACGTGCCGTTCACCGACCCGCCGCCGTCGCGGCGCGTGGTACTGGCCTGGCGCAAGACCTTCACCCGCCACGAAGCCATCGCCGCGCTGCGCCAGGCGGTGAGGGCCTGCGAGCTTCCCGGCGTGACCATGCTGACGCCCTGAGACGGGGTCAAGCTTGGCTGTGCACGTCGTGGCTGATGAAGCCCTGCTGCGCGTCAGGCAGCGCGAACCAGTCGGGGTGATCGAGGGTGCGGCGCATGTCGTCCGCGCCGCAGCGCCAGTGCGCACGCATTTCGGCCCGGCCGAAAACGTAATCCTTGCCGTGGCCGTCGAACGATTTGTTGCGGTAGATCAGGTGGATGACGTTGTAGCGCTTGTCCGCCGCCATCTCCTGGACCTGCTGGCACAGCGCGTCACCGGCGCGGACTTCGGGCGGGATGCGCGCGAGCAGTTCGCGCAGAATGCGGCGCTGCTGCTGCGCGCGCTGCAGCGTGCGGGTGATGGTGCGGGTGCGACTGGAATACTGGATGTCTTTTTGCCGCTCGGCGACGTCGAGCAGGGTTTGCGGCAACTCGCCCGCGGCGCTCCACAGATCGACCTGGAACACCAGCGTGTGGTGGCTGGGGTGGCCGCCGAGCACCTGAGACAGCGGCGTGTTCGACACCAGCCCGCCGTCCCAGTAGAACTCGCCGTCGATCTCCACCGCCGGAAATCCCGGCGGCAGCGCGCCCGAGGCCATGATGTGCTCGGGCCCCAAGCGCATTTGCGCGCTGTCGAACACCACCTGATTGCCGTTGCGCACGTTCACCGCGCCGACGCTGATGCGCGTCTGCCCGCCGTTGAGTCGGTCGAAATCGACCAACCGTAGCAAGGTGTCGCGCAGCGGGGTGGTGTCGTAAAAACTCGCCTGCGCCGGGCCGATCCCTGGAGGACCCCAGCGGGGAAAGAAAAACCCGCGTTGGCCCTCGAACATCGCGCGCAGACCCTGCAGCGCGGCCAGCGACGGTTGCAGCGCATCGGGAATCCAGCCCAACGCCGCGCCATGATCCCACGGCAGCGAGGGCAAGAGCGGCGGCAGCGTCACGGTTTCCCAAAACTCGCGCAGCGCCGCGGTGCGCCGCCCCGGCGGGTTGCCCGCGATCAGCGCGGCGTTGATCGCGCCGATCGAAATACCGGCCACCCAGTCGGGTTGGACGCCGCAATCTTCCAACGCCTGGACCACGCCGCACTGATACGCGCCGAGCGCGCCGCCGCCTTGCAGCACCAGCGCGACGCGGTCGTATTGCCGCACTTGCGCCAGGATGGCCTCGGCGCGGCACGACGGCGCGCCGCTGCCGGACTGCGCCACGGGCGGTTGGCGATGGCCGGCATGCATCGCAGGTCCTTCAGTTCATGCACCAGCCGTGGCTGACGACGACGGATTGCCCGGTGAGCGCGGCGCTGGGGAAGGCGGCGAGGAACAGCGCGAGTTGCGCCACGTCGTCCAAGGTGGTGAATTCGCCGTCGACCGTGTCCTTGAGCATCACGTTCTTGATCACCTGGTCTTCGCTGATGCCGAGTTCCTTGGCCTGTTCGGGGATCTGCTTTTCCACCAGCGGGGTGCGCACGAACCCCGGGCAGATGACGTGCGAGCGCACGCCCTTGGGCCCGCCCTCCTTGGCCAGCACCCGCGCCAGGCCGAGCAGACCATGTTTGGCGGTGACGTAGGCGCTTTTGAGCTTGCTCGCCTCGTGCGAGTGCACCGAGCCCATGTAGATGACCACGCCGCGCTTTTTGGCGTACATGCCGGGCAGCACCCGCTTGGTGGTGAGGAAGGCGCCGTCGAGGTGGATGGCCAGCAGCTTTTTCCAGTCGGTAAAGGCAAAGTTCTCGATCGGGTTGACGATCTGGATGCCGGCGTTGGACACCAGCACGTCCACCGTGCCCCAGGCTTTTTCCACCGCGGCGAAGCCGGCGTCGACCTGCTGTTCGTTGGTGACGTCCATCGCCACGGCCATGGCCTGGCCGCCGGCTTGTTGGATGGCGTCGGCGGCGGCCTGCGCGGTGGCGAGGTTGAGGTCGGCAATCACCACCCGCGCGCCGGCGGCGGCGTAGGTTTGCGCAATGTGCCGGCCGATGCCGCTGGCCGCGCCGGTGATGAGGGCGGTTTTGTCCTTGAGACTGGGCTGCGAGGTCATCTGCATTCTCCTGGCTGGAAATGGGAAAGGTCATTACACCCGGTTGACCGCGACGCGGCAAGCGCTGCGCGGCTCTTGGTGTCAAGCATCGGCGGCCCGCCTTAACGTGGGCTGAACGTCGCGTGCACCGCCCGCCGCGGCAGGGGGGTGCGCGGGAAACACCACGCGCGCGCGCAAGCCGCCCAGCGGCGCGGTGTCGAGCTCGACCGACGCGCCGCAGCGCTGCGCCACACTGCGCACGATGGCCAGCCCCAGCCCGCTGCCGCCGGCGGGGGCGTCTTCGCGGCGGTAGAAACGGTCGAACACGCGCTCGCGGTCTTCGGGCGGAATGCCCGGGCCGGAGTCGTCGACTTCGAGCACGGCCATGCGTTGCGCCACGCCGCCAGCGGCCTGCCGCATGTCGCAGCGCACGCGCACGTCCACCCGCCCGCCCTGCGGGGTGTAGCGCAGCGCGTTGTCCACCAGATTGCGCGCCACGATGCGCAGCCCGCCCGGCGGGGCGAGCACGGTGCAGTCCTCGGCGTCTTCCAGCCCGGCGTCGACGCCGCGGGTGAGCGCGAGTTCGGCAGTGTCCGACAGCGCCAGTCTCGCGGTGTCGAGCAGGCTCACCGCGGTCAGTGCCTCTTCGCCACCGGATTCGTTGCGCGCCAATTGCAGCAACTGCTCGACCAGATGGCTGGCGCGGTCGATGCCGCTTTCCAGCCGGGCCAGCGCCAGGCCGCGCTGTGCGTCGTCGTGCGCGCGTTCGAGCATCTGCACCTGGACCTTGAGGGCAGCCAGCGGTGAGCGCAGCTCGTGCGCGGCGTCGGCGACGAACATGCGCTGGGCATCGAACGCGGCGCGGGTGCGGGCGAACAAATCGTTCATCGCCCGCACCACCGGCTGCATTTCGCTGACCACCGGGTGCGGGTCCAGCGGTTCGAAGCTGGTGGCGGCGCGGTTTTCGAGCTCCTGCGACAAATCGGACAACGGACGCAGCGAGCGCCGCACCACCCAGGCCACGGCCAGCAGCAGCAGCGGCGCGATGACCGCCATCGGCCAGATCGAGCGCAGCGCAAAGCCCAGCGCCAGCGCTTGCCGTGTCGCCGTGCTTTGCCCGACTTGGATGGTGCGGCCGCCGGCCTGCATCGAATACACCCGCCACTGCTCACCGCCGACTTGCACATTGGTGTAGCCGAGCACCGCCTGGCTGGGCAGATCGCTGCGCGGGCGCGAGACGTAGATGCGCTGGCCGTCGGGCGCCCACACCTGCACGACGTAGTCGATGTTGTTGCCGGCGCTGACGTCCGGGCCGAAGCCGGGCAGCCCCATGTCGCCGCTGGCCAGCGATAGCGCGAGCTGCTGCAGGTGGTAGTCGAACACCGCGTCGGCTTCGCTCATGGCGTTGCGGAATACGGCCACTGCCTGCACCAGCGCTGCCACGGTCACCGCCGCGGACAGCAGTAGCAACAGCCGCGCGCGCAGCGATTTCATGCCACATCTGCGCCGCCAGCGCCGGGTGCTGGCGACTTGGCGATCATGTAGCCCATGCCGCGGATGTTGCGGATCAGGTCGGGCCCGAGTTTTTTGCGCAGGCTGTGCACGTACACCTCGACGGCGTTGCTGGAAATCTCGTCTTTCCAGCTATAGAGCTTTTCTTCGAGCTGGGCGCGCGACAGAATCATCCCCGGGCGGGCGATGAGCGCCTCGAGCACGGCCCATTCGCGCTGCGACAGCGCCACCGGCTCGCCGTCGAGCAGCGCCTCGTGCGTCGCCGGGTTCAGGCTGATGCGGCCGTAGCTGAACACCGGCTCGGCGCGGCCGGCGGCACGGCGCAACAGCGCGCGGATGCGCGCGGCGAGTTCGTTCAAGTCGTAGGGCTTGAGCACGTAATCGTCGGCGCCGGCGTCCAGCCCGGCGATGCGCGCGGCCACGGCGTCACGCGCCGAGGCAATGAGCACCGGAGTGGCGTCGCGCCGCGCGCGCAGCGCCTTGAGCACCTGGATCCCGTCGAGTTTGGGCAGGCCCAGGTCGAGCAGCACCAGATCGTAGGTTTCGGTACGTAGCGCGGTATCGGCCAGCGCGCCGTCGCGCACCCAGTCGACGGCATAACCTTCGCCGCGCAGCGCGTCGAGCACGCTCTCGCCGATCATCAAATCGTCTTCGACCAGGAGCAGGCGCATGGCAGGATGAGCAAACCGAGACAAATGGAACTTTAGCGCCGGGCGCTTAGACTGCGCTTAACGCGCTGCGCCCACGCGCTTGACGACAATCTCCCTGTTTGCACCACTCGATGGAACCCACCGCGAATCGCCTTCCCCGTACCGTCTGGATGCTCGGCCTGGTCAGCCTGTTCATGGACATGTCCTCCGAACTCATCCATGCCCTGTTGCCGGTGTACATGACCACGGTGCTCGGGCTGAGCGTGCTCAGCGTCGGCGTGGTCGAGGGCATTGCCGAGGCCACGGCGTCGATGCTCAAAGTGGTGTCGGGGTTTTGGTCCGATCGCATCGGCTCGCGCAAATGGCTGGCGGTGACCGGTTACGGGTTGTCGGCGCTGACCAAGCCGCTGTTCCCGCTGGCCTCCGGCGCGGGCGAGGTGATCGCCGCGCGGTTCATCGACCGCATCGGCAAGGGCATCCGCGGCGCACCGCGTGACGCCCTGGTGGCCGACGCCACGCCACCGGCGCTGCGCAACGCCGCCTACGGCCTGCGCCAGAGCCTGGACACGGTGGGCGCTGTGCTCGGCCCGCTAGCGGCCATCGGCCTGCTCGCGGTATACGCCGACAATTTGCGCCTGGTGTTGTGGTTCGGCGTCATTCCGGCGGTGGTCGCCGTGGCCCTGCTGGCGTTTGGCGTGCGTGAGCCGCAACGCAGCGAGCAGCGCGCCGCCGCGCCACGCGGCAAGACCCTGGACTGGAGCGCGGCTCGGCGCTTGCCTGGAGCCTATTGGCACATCGTCGGCCTGGCGGCGCTGTTCACCGTGGCACGGCTGACCGAGGCGTTTCTGGTGTTGCGCGGTCACCAGATCGGCGTGCCGGTGGTGTGGATCGCGCTGGTCACGCTGGTGATGTCGCTGGCCTACGCGCTGTCTGCCTACCCCGTGGGCGTGCTCGCCGCGCGTTGGGGACGCAAGCGGCTGTTCGCCTTCGGGCTGGCGGTGCTGGCGACGTCGATGCTGCTGCTCGGCGGTGCCTTGACGCTGGGAATGACCGGGTTCTGGATCGGGGTTGCGCTGTGGGGGCTGCACATGGGTCTGACGCAGGGGCTACTCTCTGCAGCCGTGGCCGAAGCGGCGCCGGCGGATTTGCGCGGCACGGCGTTCGGCTTCTACCACCTGAGCATCGGGCTGATGCAGTTGCTCGCTGCGGTCGGCGCCGGCTGGCTGTGGCAGACCATCGGCTCCGCTGCCCTGTTCACCCTGGCAGCGGCACTGGCGCTGCTGTGCCTGCCGGCTCTGGCGCTGTGGCTGCGCGAAGCGCCGCGGCCCGCAACCCTGAAAGGATGAGACATGACGACGACGCAAGCGATCGAAATCGACCAATTCGGCGGCCCCGAGGTGCTGCAGTGGCGCAGCATCGAACTCGGCGAACCCGGCCCCGGCCAGGTTTTGCTGCGACACGAGGCCGTGGGGCTGAATTTCATCGACGTCTATCACCGCACCGGGCTGTATCCCCAGCCGCTGCCCGCCGGGCTGGGCGGCGAGGCGGCGGGGGTGATCGAAGCGCTGGGCCCGGGAGTCGAGGGGTTTGCCGTCGGCGACCGCGTGGGCTACTGCACCGGCACCCCGGGCGCTTACGCGCAGCGCCGCATCATGCCGGTGGCGCCGCTGATCAAATTGCCCGACGACATCGGCTTCGACGTCGCCGCCGCCAGCCTGCTCAAGGGGCTGACGGCGTACTACCTGCTGCACCGCACCAAGGCGCTGCAGCCGGGTGACGTGGCGCTGTTCCACGCCGCCGCCGGCGGAGTGGGGCTGATCGCCGGGCAGATGGCGCGGGCGATGGGCGTCAGGCTCATCGGCACCGCCGGCTCGGCGCAAAAGTGTCAATTGGCGCTGGCCAACGGTTACGCCCACGTCATCGACTACGTCGCCGAGGACTTCGTCGCCCGGGTCAAAGAGCTCACCGGCGGCAAGGGTGTTGCCGTGGTCTACGACTCGGTCGGCCGCGACACCTGGGAGCGCTCGCTCGCCTGCCTGCAGCCTTTCGGTCTGATGGTCAGCTTCGGCAACGCCTCGGGGGCGGTGCCGCCGATCAAACTCACCGATCTGGCTGCCGCCGGGTCGTTGTACGTCACCCGTCCGACGCTGGGCACGCACATGGCCGACCCGGTGGTCAAGCAGCAAATGGCCGACGCGCTGTTCGCCCTGTTGCGCAGCGGCCAGGTGACGGTGCGCATCAACCAGCGCTACGGCCTGCGCGACGCGGCGCAGGCGCACCGCGACTTGCAGGCGCGCCGCACCAGCGGTTCGACGGTGTTGCTGCCGTAGCCGACCATCTTCTCCTGCCGCCGCGACCGATTGCCGCAGCGCGGGACAACGCCGATCCGGCCTGCTGCGGCGGCTTTCTAAAATCCGCCCATGCCGTTGTCTTCGCGTTTTCCCTCTCCGCCACTGGCCCGGCGCGGCAGTGCTGCGTTTGCCCCGTTGCCCGCGGTGACCCTGCACCGCCTGCTGGCAGCGCGTGTGGTGCTGTTGCTCGCCGAGCTGGCGGTGTTGCCGTGGGCGCATCACTATCTGGACATCACCTGGCCGCTGGACAAGGTGCTCGGGCTGATCGCGCTGCAGGCCGGTCTGGGCCTGGTGCTGTGGTGGCAAACGCGCAGCGCCCGTGGGCTGGGCGCGGCCGGGGCGTTCGCTCATTTGCTCGCCGACGCGCTCATCCTCGCCCAACTGGTGTATTGGAGCGGCGGCGAAGTCAACCCGGTGATCTCCCTGCTGCTCGTGCCGCTGATCCTGTGCGCCGTGGCGTTGCCCTGGGGGTACGGCTGGGCGATGACCGTGGTGGTCATCACCCTGTATTCGCTGCTGGTGTTCTTTCCGGCGCCGCAGACCATTGCCTGCGGCAGCAGCGCGGGAGCGTTGAGCGAACATTTGTCCGGGATGTGGGGTAATTTCCTCATCACCGCGCTGCTGGTCACCGCGGTGGTGGCGCGGCTGGCCAGCGCGTTGCGCGAACGCGAGATCGAGCTCGCGCGCAGCCGCGAGGTGGCGTTGCGCGACCAGCATTTGTTCGCGCTGGGCATGCAGGCCGCCGCTGCGGCGCACGAGCTGGCCACTCCGGTGGCGACGCTGGCGATGACCGTCGACGATCTGCAGGCCGACTACGCCGGCGACGACGAACTCGGCCCGGCGTTGCAGCGGTTGCAGGCGCAGGTGGCGCAAATCCGCACCGTGCTCGGCCACATCACCGCAGCGGCCGGCGCGGCGCGCAGCAGAAGCGGGCAGACCGAATCGCTGGCGCGCTGGCTGCAGCAGACGCTGGAGCACTGGCACCTGATGCGCCCGCAGTCGCAGGCGCCGCTGCAATTGCGTGGCTCGGGTGAGCCGCCGGCGGTGCGCATCGATGCCGGGCTGACCGCCGCGTTGGTCAGCCTGCTGAACAACGCCGCCGACGCCAGCCCCGGCGACGTCGCCGTCGAGGCCGACTGGGACGCAGCGCAATTGCGCGTGAGCGTGCTCGACCGCGGCCCCGGCCTGCCCGACGACCGGTTGGCCCGGGCGGGGTACGACTTTGTCAGCACCAAGGGCCAAAGCCGCGGCCTCGGCCTGGCGCTGGCGCGCGCCGGTATCGAACGTCTGGGCGGCACGCTGGACGTGGCACGGCGTGATGGCGGCGGCCTGCGCGCCACGTTGCGCTGGCCGCGGCAGATGCTTTCTTCTTCTTGAACGACACGTCATGAACCTGCTTTTGGTCGAAGACGACGCCGCGCTGGCCGCGGCCACGCGCAATTCTCTCGAACGCCGCGGCATCCGCGTCTGGCATGCCGAGTCGGCAGCCGCGGCGCGAGCGCTCATCGGCAGCGCCGCGTTCGACGCCGCAGTGCTCGACCTGCGGCTGCCGGGCGACAGCGGGCTGACGCTGATCCAGCCGCTGCGCGCCGCGTACCCGGACATGCGCATCCTGCTGCTCACCGGCTACGCCAGCATCGCCACCGCGGTCGATGCGATCAAACTCGGCGCGACCAACTATCTGCCCAAACCGGCGACCGTGGGCGAGATCCTGGCCGCGCTGCAGCAGGACGCGCCCGAGGCCAACCGCCCGGTGGCCGCCAACCCGCTGCCGGTCGAGCGGCTCGAATGGGAGCACATCCAGAAAGTGTTGGCCGAGCACGACGGCAATATTTCGGCCACGGCGCGCGCGCTGCAGATGCACCGCCGCACCTTGCAGCGCAAACTGCTCAAGCGCCCGGTGCGCGAGGCGCCGCCGCCCGAAGACTGAACGCGCCAGTCTGCCCGCCGCCAGCGGCCGGCAGCAGGGTCAAACCGGACGTTGCGGTGCGTTGCGGATGGTTTGCCGCTGCACGCCCAGTTGCGGGCTGCCCAGCGTGACCTCGTCGCCGGGTTGCAGATAACGCGGCGGTTTGCGCCCCATGCCAACACCCGGCGGGGTGCCGGTGGCGATGACGTCACCGGGCAGCAGGGTCATGAAGCGGCTGAGATACGCCACCAGATACGCCACGCCGAACACCATGTTGCGGGTGTTGCCCTGTTGCATGCGTTCGCCGTTGACGTCGAGCCACAAATCGACGTTTTGCGGGTCGTCGATGTCGTCGCGGGTGACCAGCCACGGACCGATCGGGCCGAAGGTGTCGCAGCCCTTGCCCAGATTCCATTGGCTGCCCTGTTCGAGCTGGTAAGCGCGCTCGGACACGTCGTTGACCAGGCAGTAACCGGCCACGTATTTCAGCGCGTCGGCTTCGCGGACGAACCGTGCCGGGCGGCCGATGACCACGCCGAGTTCGACTTCCCAATCGAGCTTGCTCGCCCCGGGCGGGCGCAGCACGGCGTCGTACGGCCCGCTGATGCAGCTCGTCCATTTGGTGAACACGATCGGCGAGGCGGGCACGGGCATGCCGGCTTCCTGCGCGTGGTCGCGGTAGTTCAGCCCGATGGCGATGAATTTGCTGATGCCCACGAACGGCACGCCCAGCCGCGGCCGGCCGGGGACTAACGGCAGGCTGGCCGGATCGACGCGGCGCAGCCAGCGCTGGCCCGCCGGGCCGAACACGCCGGCGTCGATGTCGTGCACCTGAGCGGCCAGGCTGCGCAAACGGCCTTGCGCGTCGATCAGCCCGGGGCGTTCGTGGCCGTTGCGGCCGTAGCGGACGAGTTTCATCTGGTCTCCTCTGGCATCGGTGGCGGCAAAGATTGTGCAGCGTCGCCGGATTTTTAGCGCAGCAGTTCGCCTTGCGCGATTTGCGCCTGCAGCACCTGCGCGGGCGGCGCCAACTGCTGCAGCAGTTGTAGCCGGGCGAGCCAGCCGGCCAGCGGCAGCGTGTCGTCCAGCGCCTGCGCGTCGTGCGCCAGGATGCTCCACTGCACGGTCTGTACCGCCAGCGGCAGCGCCTGCAGCTGCAGCATGGCGAGTTCTTGCTGCGGCAGATCACCGTCGTTCTGGTCGAGTTGCCAGGCGCAGCGGCGGGCGAGCATGCGCGTGGTGTCCAGCCCGATGCGCGCCTGGGCGATGCGCTGCTGCCACAGCGGATGGCGCACGGCCGGCGCCTGGTCGTCGCGCTGCTGCTGCAGGCAGCCGATGAGCAGGCGCAGCGCGCGCTCGGCAGCACCCAGGCACCATAGCGCGTCGTGCAGACCCGTCAGGCGTAGCTGCACCTGCAGCATCTCCAGACCCTGTCCGGGTTCGCCGATGACGTGGTGCAGCGGCACGCGCACAGCGTCGAACCGCACGTCAGCCGGCGGTGAGGGAGTCGCCCAGCCGTGTCGCTGCCGTCCGGCCAGCACACCGCTGGCCCGGCGCGGCACCAACAGCAGGCTGAATTGACGGTGCAGCGCGGCGCTGGCGTCGGTGCGGCACAGCACGAGCAGGCCGGTGGTGCTTGCATCGAACAGTCCGTGCACCCAGGTTTTACTGCCGTGCACGATCCAATGGTCGCCGTCGGTTCTGGCTTCGGTTTGCAGCGTGTCGGGGTGATGCAGCGACGCACCGGGTTCGGCCGCAGCCCAGGCGCAACGGGCTTGGGCGCGCAACATCGGGTCGAGCCAGGCGTCTTTGAGCGCCTCGCTGGCGTAGCTGTCGAGCAATTGCATGGTTGCGGCGTCAGGCTGGGCGCAGTTGAACACCACGGCAGCCCAGACGGTTTGCCCCATGGCTTCGATCATCGGCGCGTACTCCCAGTGGCTCAGCCCTTGCGGTGCGCGGGTCGAGGCGGGGAGAAACAAATTCCACAGTCCGGCCATTTGCGCCTTTTGCTGCATCGGTGCCAGCAGCGCCGACAGCGCGGCGCCGCCGTCTGCCGTCGCCTGCCGCCACGCGGCGTTGACCTGTGCTTCCTGCGGCAACAGCACCGTCTGCAAAAACCGGTGCAAACGGGTGTGCAGCGTGCTCACACGGGGAGAGGGTGCGGCGTCCATCGACCGGGCTCAGACGTTGCCGATTTGCCGCGCCAGATGCGCATACAGCGCGTCGGCGTGCCACGGTGGGGCAGGCAACGCTTCGCGCCTGCCGTCGGCCAGCGACTCGGCGCGCTGCAGCGCGACCTGCAAACTCAGTCCCGGTGCGCACAATTGATTGACCACACCGAGCTGGTGCAGCCGCGCGGCGGACAATCCGGCGCCGGGCAGCGCGGCTTCGTTGCACGCCATGCGCGGTAACAGTCGTGCCGCTAGCCATTGCGCGGCGCCGACGTCGGTGTGCGGCAGCAGTGGGTCGGTCAGTTGCAACTGCGCGTCGTCCGCAGCGACGAGCAGATCGCACGCCAGCGCCAGCGCCGCGCCCGCGCCGCGCACCAGGCCGTGCAACGCGCCGACGACCAGCGGCTGGCAATCGCGCAACGCCAGGATGCAGTCGTGCAAGGGATCGAGCGCGTCGGCATGCTGCAGGCCGCTGCAAAAATGCGGCGCGGTGCCAGTGAGGAGGACGGCACGGATGTCTGCGTCGCGTTGCGCCGTGGTCAGCGCTTCGAGCATGGCAGCGCCGAGCGCGGTGCTGAACGCATTGCGGGTTTCGGGGTGATGCAGTTGCAGCACCAGGCTGTGGCCCTGGCGTTCGGCGCGGAGTTCGGCACTCATGATGGCGACGCAAGCGGTGGCAATGACTGCGGATCATAGGCATAAGCCTGCGGCATGCCGCAGCCGTTGTTGGGCAATGCCGACGATGCGCCGCGAAAACGTTAAATTTTTCACGTCATTGTGAAGCAAATGCGATGCCGAAGGCGCGCGCCCAGGTGCATGGTGATACATTGATTTCCATTTGTCCGGCCCGCCTGGATGGGCCTTTTTTACCGCTTGGTCATGCCCGTTCAGCTTCGCTTGCCAGATGTGTGGCGTTGGTGCCGCTTGCGCCCGGCCGCCGCTGCGCTCGGGCTGACGATGGCCGCAAGCCAGCCGGCCTGGGCGCTGATGATCGGTGCCGCGCACACCCGCGCCGAACTCGGCCGCCCGCTGCGCATGGAAATCCCGCTGCGCCTGGACGCCGGTGAAGCGCTGCCGCTGTCTTGCGTGCAAGCCGCGCCGGCGGGTGATCTGGCTAGCGACCTGGGCGCGTTGGCGGTGTCGGCCAGCCCGGCTGCTGGCGGCTTGACGCTGATGGTGCATAGCCAGAAACCGCTGCACGATCCGATCGTCGAAGTGCGCCTACACCTCGGCTGTCAGTTCCAGCGCACGCAGATCTACACCGTGCTGGTCGACCCGCCCAAGCCCGAGCTGCCGCTGACGGCTGGCAGCGCCGTGGCCACGCCGGGCGCGGGAGCATCGCAGCCTGGCGGCCAGGCGGCCACCGCATCCGCGCCGCCTGCGGCGCAGGCTCAGACGCGGCAGGCGGAAGCGACGGCCGTCCCCTATGCGGCGCACCCCGCTGCCATGCAGCGGCAGGCCGTCGCCCCGGTGGCCGCAAGGCACGCGCCGCACGCGCGGCAGACGCCGCCGTCGCCCACCGTGGCCGAGCGTCCCACCCGGGCGGAACCGCACAGCCGCCTGGAACTAGGCGACATCGCCTCGGCGGCTACCGTGGACATGCCGGCGCTGCGTCTGGCCGTGGCGCTGCCGCCGGTTCTGCCCACGGTGACTGCGGCGCAACGCGCCCGGCTCGAGGCGCTGCGCCAACTGGTGTTCGACGCCGTGGCCGCCAGCGGCGACGGCACGCCGGCCACGCTGCAGCAGTTGCAGGCTTTGCAGGCGCGCGCCGAGGTGCTGCAGCGGCAGTTTGCGCAGGCGTCGCAGCGGTTGCAGCAGACGCAGGCCGAGCTCGCCGCAGTGCGCGCAGGCAGCTTGCCCGCCGCCTGGCTGTATGCCCTCGCGGCAGCCGTGGCGGCGTTGCTGCTGCTGAGCGCTTGGCTGTGGCGCCGTGCTGTCGCGGCGGAATCGGCAGACCATCCGTTTGCTGCCAGCCCCGGCTGGCCGCCGGCAGATGCCGGCCTGGTGCCGCAGCCCGGGGTCGAGGCCACCCTCGTGTCGCAGAGCGCGACGTCACCTGCGGCGCAGCGCTCGACCCTGCCGCCGCCGCCAGCCATGCCGTTCGGTTTGCCGCCGCAGGTCGACGGCCGGCCGCTGCAGCCGCGCATCGATGCGCCGGCGCCGGTGGCAAAACCGGTGGCCGAGGCAGCGCCGCCGCAGACCTGGGGCCATCCAGGTGATGACTGGGACTCGCGGTTTTTACAGCCGCTGGCGCAAGACAAGCAGGTCCAGGTCGACGAGTTGATGGATGCCGGGCATCTGGCCGAATACTTCATCGACATGGGCGACGACGACCGGGCGATGGCGCTGCTGGAGAAATCGCTCGACGACAGCGCGAGCGACAGCTTTGCGCTGCCGTACCTGCTGCTGTTCGACCTCTACCGCAAGCACGGCCGGAAAAAAGAATTCGACGCGCTCTACACCCGGTTCGAGCGGCGCTTCAACGTCGCCGTGCCGCCGTGGGGGCAGGAAGCTGCTCCCGGCGCCCCTGGACGGGACCTCATCGATTACGACCGCGCGATGGCGCTGATCACACAGTCGTGGGGCACGCCGCAGAGCGTGACGGTGCTCGAACACATGCTGCTCGACGATCCGAACCAGCATCGCATGGGGTTCGACCTGCCGGCGTACCGCGATCTGCTCATGCTCTACGCCGTGGCGCGCGACTTGTTTCCCGACGCCGTGCCCGGCGGGGCAGCAGCGCAACCGGCGGCTCCGGCCCCAACGCAGACGCTCGACCTGGATTTCGAACTACCGCTTGCCGCCGCAGCACCTGCGCCGCCGGCCGAGCCGTTGCCCGATGCCGGGCAATTCAATCTGCCGCCGCGCGCCGGTGGTGCTGCGGCTGCGGGCTGAGAGAGCGTGCGTGAACGCACCCGCCATCGCCCGCGGGTGACCCGCAGGCCGCATCCCATGTGTTGCCCCTGCGCGCCACAGACTTGGCTACGGCTTTGCTTCGTGCCTTGCGCGAGGCGTCAGCAGGCCCCGTTCGGGCGCGCCCGATGCATTCACACTTTTCTGAACGCCCCCGCCGCGGCTCGCGCGTCAGCGGTTGCCCTGGCCGCCGAGCAACGCGGCGATTTTGCGCCGCGGGCGAATGCTCGGCGACACCGAGCGTGTTGCTGCCGAGGCGGCTGTGGCGGTGGCCTCCCAGCTTGGCTTTGCGTTCGGGTCGGGCTCGTAGGGCTTGTCGAACCACGGGTCGTGGCGCGGCGCGTGCGCGCTGCCGTGCCAGGCGGCAGGCGCCGCTGCAGTGTCCGATCGCGCGCCCGCGCTGTCGGCGCGATGCGGCGGCAGGTCGCGGCGCGCGCGGCTGGCGCGGTGGATCTGCAGCGGTAGTTTGTCGAACTGGCGTTTGATGAGCTTTTCGATGTCCGCCAGCGCGCGCGCGTCGCGCGGCGTGGCCAGGGTGATGGCCAGGCCCGATGCTCCGGCGCGACCGGTGCGGCC